>Ga0209543_1001126_pt1 | contig 26768 bp, 23 predicted proteins | sample MesohylFT_FD_187296 | JGI IMG/M metagenome (GOLD analysis project Ga0209543, IMG submission 187296) | Host-associated microbial community of the marine sponge Aplysina aerophoba from Gulf of Piran - sponge mesohyl, lysed by freeze-thaw... | ecosystem: Host-associated > Porifera > Sponge >...
CCCGCCTCGCCGCGGCCGGCATCGAGATCGGACCGGACACGGCGACCCCGGACTGGCACGGCGAACGGCTCGATCTCGGCTACGCGATCGACGTGCTGTGGACGCCGCGGACCGCGCCCGGCGCCGCCGCAGCCGCCGCGCCGGCGTAGTCCGTGGTGAGACCCCGCGCAGCACCGAGAGCGGCGAGGCGTCCGCGCGGCAAGGCGCGCCGAGGCGCGGCCCACGCAAGTTCTCATTCTCCTGTCGTGCACTCCACCCGCGGTTGCGGCTCACTCCCCGAGCGCGTAGCATGGGCGCAGGGTCACGCAGCTCCAGGAGGCAACAGATGAAGGTTTGCTCGCTCATCACCGCAGTCCCCGTGGTGCTGGCCGCCGTCGCCCTCGCGCCGCTGTCGGCGGCCGGCCAGGAGACCGCGCCGCGCACCCCGTGGGGCCATCCGGACCTGCAGGGCACCTACACCAGCAAGACGATCACGCCCCTGCAGCGTCCCGCCGAGCTGGCCGACCGCGCGCTGCTGAGCGCCGAGGAGGTGGCGAGCCTCGAGCGGGAGGTTCTGGACCGCAACGCAGCCCTGTTGCAGCGGCCGGCGCGGCGGACCGAGGCCACCGAGAGCGTGGACGTCGGCGAGGACGGCGCGCCCGGCTTCTACAACAACTTCTGGCTGGACCGGGGCACCACGTCGACCGGCCGGACATCGATCGTCGTCGATCCGCCCGACGGCCGGATCCCGCCGCTGACGCCCGAGGCACAGCAGGACGAGGACGCGCGACTGTCTGCACGCGGCATGCGCGGCGAGGCCGACACCTGGACCGACATGGATCTGAACGACCGCTGCATGCTGTGGTCGGTGGGGCCGCCGATGCTGCCGACCGGCTACAACAACAACTACCTCTTCCTGCAGACCCCGGAGTACGTCGTCATCCAGGTCGAGATGATCCACGACGCGCGCATCATTCCGCTCGACGGCCGCCCCCGCCTCGGCCGGCCGATTCCGCAGTGGCTGGGCGAGATGCGCGGCCATTGGGAAGGCGACACGCTGGTGGTCGAGACCCGCAACATCGCCCGCAGCGAGGAGGGCTCGTCGTTCGGCAACGACGTGGTCCGCATCCGCGCCGCCAACGGCGGGCGCACGGAGAGTCTGCGCGTGATCGAGCGCTTTACCCGGGTCGACGCCGACACGCTCCGCTACGAGTTCACCGTCGAGGACCCGACGCGCTGGACGAGCCCGTGGTCCGGCGAGCTGCCGTTGCGGCGCACCGACGAGTCGCTCTTCGAGTACGCCTGCCACGAGGGCAACTACAGCATCGTCAACATGCTGAGCGGGGCGCGGGCGGAAGAGCGCATGGGCGCCGGAGGCGAGGGAGCGTCGCGTTGACGAGATGAACATCCTGCGGATGGCGTGGCGGAACATCGGCCGCAGCCGCCGGCGCACCGTGGTCACGGTGGCCGCGATGGCCTTCGGCTTCTTCGCCATGGTCGTCTGGTTCGCGATGCTCCAGGGCCTGCTGGCCGACATGGAGCGGACGGTGATCGACGTCGAGATCGGCGACCTGCAGATCCACGCGCCGACCTACCTCGACGACCCGTCGCTCTACACGCGCATCGAGGACCTCGACACCCTGATCCCCGCGCTGGAGGCAGCGGGATTCCGGGCCAGCCCGCGCCTGGTCGGCGGTGGGCTCGCCGCGGCCGGCGTGTCGGCGGCCGGCGCGTCGCTGCAGGGAGTGAACGTGCGGCGCGACGCCGGCGTCAGCTCCATCTCGACACGACTCGCGGAGGGAGCGTGGCTCGACGAGGACGATCGCTACGGCGTCGTCGTCGGGCGGCGGCTCGCCAGATCGCTCGACCTGGCTCTCGGCGGCGAGCTGATCGTCCTGAGCCAGGCGGCCGACGGCAGCATCGCGAACGACCTCTACGCCGTGCGCGGCATCCTGCAGAGCGTGAGCGACGCCGTGGACCGCTCGACGGTCTTTCTGACCGAGGCGGCGTTCCGCGAGCTGTTCGTCATGCCGTCGGGCGCGCACCGGATAGTGGTGCGCAAGCCGGACGACCTCGAGCTGGCGGCGGCCGTCGAGACCGTGCAGCGGCTCGCCCCCGGCCTCGACGCGCGCTCCTGGCGGGCGCTGCTGCCGACGCTGGCGACCTATCTCGACTCGGCCAGCGCGTCGATGCAGATCGTCTCCGCGGTCATCTACATCGTCGTCGCGATTCTCATCCTCAACGCGATGCTGATGGCGGTGTTCGAGCGCATCCGCGAGTTCGGCGTGCTGAAGGCGCTCGGCGTCGAGCCGAGCCAGGTGCTGGGGCTCATCTTCGTGGAGAGCGGGCTGCAGACCGGCCTCGCCCTGGCGGTCGGCGCGGCGCTGGCCGTTCCCACGCTGTGGTACCTGGTCGAGTTCGGCATCGACACGGGCGCGCTAGGCGGGGTGCAGGTGCTGAGCGCCTCGTTCGCGACGGTCTGGCGGGCGGCCGTGACGCCGGCCACGTTCGCGGCGCCGACGGCGAACCTGGTCGTTCTGGTTCTGCTGGCGGTGATCTACCCCGCCCTGAAGGCGGCGCGCATCAGTCCGGTCGAGGCGATGCGGCACCAGTGATTCGCAGGGGCCCCCTCTGCGGCCTCGGCCGGCGACAAGAAGGAAACTGGAACAGCGGGATGACGAGGGTGGCGCGATGAAGGGCAGCAGTCTTCCGACGATGGCGTGGCGCAACCTGTGGCGCAACCGCCGCCGCACGTACATCACGCTGTCGGCAATCGTCTTCGGCGTCTTCCTGGCCGTCATCATGATGGCGATGCAGGATCGCAACTGGGCCGACATGATCCGGCTGGCGGCGCGGCTGGGCGCCGGGCACGTGACGATGCAGCATCCGGAGTACCTCGACAGCCCGGCGTTGACGCGCACGGTGCAGGGGACGGACGCCCTCAAGCGCCTTGCCGCTGGCGACCCGCGCGTCATCCGGGTCGTGGAGCGCGTCACCGGGTTCGCCATGCTCGCGACCGCGCGCGAGAACCTCGGCGCCGGCTTCGTCGCGGTCTCTCCCGAGCAGGAGGACGAGGAGACGCTGTCGCTCATCGAGGCAATCGTCGAGGGCGAGTTCTTCGGCTCGTCGACCGACGGCGGCATCATCCTGGGCGAGAGGCTCGCCTCGAACCTGGACGTGGAACTCGGGTCGAAGCTGGTCTACACGCTGGCGGACAGGGAGGGCGAGATCGTCAGCGCCCTCGCACGCGTCTCCGGCATCGTGCGCACCGGCTCGCCGAGCGTCGACGCGGGCATCTGCCTGCTGCCGATAGACACCCTGCGCGAGGTGGTCGGCTTCGCCCCCGACGAGGCGATCCAGATCGCCGCGTTCGTCGACGATCAGCGCGCCAGCGACGCCGCGGTCGCCGCGCTCGGCGCCGAGGCCCCGGCGGACGTCGCCGTCCTGGCGTGGCACGAGCTGCAGCCGGACCTGGCCGTCTTCATCGCCATGAAGGTGGGCGGCGCCAAGGTGATGATGCTGGTGCTCGCCGTGCTCGTGGCGGCCGGGATCTTCAACACGCTCTTCGTCAGCGTCATGGAGCGCCTGCGCGAGTTCGGCATCATGCTCGCCGTCGGCTTCAGTCCGGGGCAGCTCTTCCGGCTGATCATGCTCGAGAGCGCCTGGCTGGCCGTCATCGGCCTGACCGCCGCCGCCGCGGTCACCGTCGGACCCTATCTCTATCTCGCGTCGACGGGCATCGACGTATCGGGCATGATCCCGGCGGACCAGATGGAGGTCGCCGGCGTCGGCATGTCGACCACCCTGCAGGTCGGCATCTACGGCCAGAGCGTGACCCTCATCGGCGTCTCGGCGCTTGCCGCCATCCTGCTGTCCGGCGTCTATCCCGCCTGGCGGGCGGGACAGGCCGATCCGGTGGAGACGATTCGTTTGGTCTAGGAGACTCCATGAACGGTGGCAACGGCGAGACTCCCGTCGTCGCGCTCGAGGAGGTCACGAAGGTCTACCAGCAGGGGGATCAGCGCGTGCAGGCGTTGCGCGGCCTCACGATGACCGTGGGCAGCGGGGAGTTCACGGCCATCAGCGGCCCGTCGGGGTCCGGCAAGACGACCGCGCTCAATCTGATCGGCGCCCTCGACACCCCGACGTCGGGCACGGTCCGGCTCGAGGGCGCGGATCTCGGGACGCTCAGCCGCAAGGAGCTCAGCCGGCTGCGCCGCGACCGCATCGGCTTCGTGTTCCAGGCCTACAACCTGCTGCCGATCCTCAGCGCCTACGAGAACGCCGAGATCGTAATGGCGGTGCAGGGAGTCGCCGAGGACGAGCGCCGGGAGCGGGTCATGGAGCTGCTGGCCCGCGTGGGGCTCGAGGGGATGGAGCACCGGCGGCCGTCGGAGCTCTCGGGCGGCCAGCAGCAGCGCGTGGCCATCGCGCGGGCGATCGCGTCCCGTCCGGCCGTGGTGCTGGCCGACGAGCCCACCGCCAACGTCGACTCCGGAACCGCCGAGGCGCTGCTGGAGATGATGGAGACGCTGAACCGGGAGAAGCAGGTCACCTTCCTGTTCTCGACCCACGATCCGCGGGTCATGGCCCGCGCGCGCCGACTGGTGCGGCTCGTCGACGGCCGTATCGAGAGCGACCACGCCCGCGGGTGAGTGCCGCGTTGACACGCCGTTTCCCCGACGGTAGCCGCCGCGAGGACAGAGTTCACCGCGCCGGAGTCCGTCCCGGTTGCTACGCCGACACCGGCACGTGCGCCAGCCAGCGCCGCGGGTTGTCGATCAGGATCTTGTGAATGGTCGCCTCCGGGACCCCGTAGTAGCGCAGCTTCGGCACGAACTGCACCAGCACGGTCGAGAAGCCGTTGCCCCAGTTCGCCTTGATCTGGGTGGTGTTGGCGAAGTCCGACGACAGCAGGATGTGATCCTCGTAGCCCGCCTCGAGGGCGTTGAGCACCATGTCCACCTTCTCGCGCTCGGGAATGAACGACGCGCTCATGCGGTGGCCGACCGTGTCGAAGCCGAGGAAGGCGCCGCGGCCGGCGATTTCCTTGTGGGTCTGCCAGCCCGGGTCGTCGGCCCGTTGGATGGTCGACAGGTGCCCGATGCACAGGTGCGCCATGTCGACCCCCGCCGCCTCGTAGAGGTCGATCTGCTCGATCGCGCACGAGGGGCAGCTCTCGTGCGGCACGTGGGTGAAGATCGGCAGCCCGGTCCGGCGGTGGACCTGGCTAACGGCGCGGATCATCCGGCGCTCGTCGTCGTGCATCACCGGAAACGAGCTGCCCACCTCGCCGAGCGCGCCCCACCTTTCGCGGGACGCCTGCTCGATCAGATGCGCGGCGAGCGCATCCTCGTCCAGGCCCGCGATCTCCTCCGGGTAGCGCGGCCGCAGGAAGTAGCTGCCGCCGGCGACGACGTGGACGCCGGAGCGGGTCGCCATGGCGGTGAGGTTCGCGAGCTGCTGCTCGGTACGCGGTCCGATGGACGAGTCGATGATGCAGCTCACGCCGTCGAAGGCGGCCATGCGGAGCTCTTCGACCAGCAGGTCGACCATCTCGTCGTTGGTCGGGGGCGGCGGAGCCGGTGTGCCGGGGCGCCGAGGCTCGGCCGGCGGGCTGCTGTAGTCGAACGAGAGGTGCTCGTGGAACAGGGTGGCCCCCGAGCCGAGCTCCGCCGGGTCGACGTCGGCCAGCACGGTGCGCACGACCGCCCCGTCGGGGAACGCGATCGACGACGCCCCCTGGCCCGCCGCCGGCCGTGCCGCGGCCCGTAGCGCAGCGCCCGAGTCCCAGGCGGCAGCCAGGCCGATCCCAGCCCCGACTCCGAGCAGCCGCACCGCCTCGCGGCGGCTCATGCCGGTCCCTTGCGCATCCATTGCGGTCCTGCCTCTCGCAGTCATGCCTGCCTCCGCCGCGTTGCATCTGAGGGCCGCAGGTTTCCGTCCGCCCGGCGTCAGCGCTCCCGTTCCTGCGCCCGCGCGCCGGCCAGGATGCCTTCCATCGCGTAGTTTCCCTCGTGGCAGGCGTACTCGAAGATCGAGACGCGGTCGGTGATCCGGTTCATCGGCCGCACCACCGTCCACGGCCGCTGGAACGTGGCCGGGTCGTCGATGGTGAACCGGTAGTCGAGGGTGTCGTCGTCGATGCGCGTGTAGCGCTCGGTCAGGTGCAGGGCGTCGCGCGAGCCGCGGAAGTTCGTCTTCGGGGTGAAGTTGGTGGTCTCGACGACGAGCGTGTCTCCCTCCCAGCGCCCGCGCGAGTCGCCCAGCCACTGGCGGATCGACTCGTGGACGTGGGGACGGCCGTCGAGCGGGATGATCCGCGGCTCGTGGATCAGCTCCTGGTAGACGACGACGTAGCCCGGTACCTGGAAGATCTGGTAGTTGCTGCTGTACCAGCTTCCGATGCCGTTCCAGCCGCGCGAGATGCAGCGGGTCCACTGACTGAGGTCGCTGTAGGTGTCGGGCGAGTCGGACGGGCCGCGCCGGCTGCGCTCGGCGCGTTCGGCGGCGATGCGCGCCTCTCCCTCGGCCGACAGCGGCGGAATCCTGCCGTCCGGCGGATCCACGATCAAGGAGGTCCGCGTCAACGCCGTGCCGACGTCCCGCCAGAACGCGTTGTAGTTGCCGACGCTGCCCTCGCGCGGCGGCAGGTCGAACGCCTCCCGGTTGGCCGCCTCGATGGCCTGCGCCTCCTCGGGCGACAGGGTGTCGGTCTCGGCCAGCCGTCCTTCCAGAGGGCGCTCGAGCGGCGTCGACGTCTGGCTGTTCCACTGCCCCTGCAGATCGGGGTCGCCCCACGGCGTCCGGGGCGCCGTCCAGCCCTCCCGAGCACCGTCCTGCGGCTGGCCCGCGGCGGGCGCCGCCGGTGACGTCGCGACAATAGCGAGCAGGAACCCGGCGACGAGGCATCGACAGCTCATCTGACCCTCCCGCGTGGCGAATTCAGTTCTGGAAATCATGGGTCTGCACGGGCAGCACCTGCACGATTGCATTGAAGTGGGCATCCCGGTGGGCGAGGACGGCTCTGTGGCGGTACGCGATGGTTGCGATCAACAGGTCCAGGAGCGGGACCGCGTTTCCTGCTTCCGTCAGAACCCTCGCTTTCGTCGTCACCGTCAGCCAGTCTGCGTCCGCCGAGTCCAACTGCTGTTCGGCCGTCATCCGCATGCCCGCGCCGTTGGCGTTGCGATGAGGGAGTATATTGGGTAGCTCGATACCATGGAGGGGGTTCCGATGCGCCATCGAGTTCTCGTGTCCGTAAGCGTCGCGGCCGTGCTGGCCGCCTCAGTGCTGCTGTCGGCGGTACCCGCGGCGGCCCAGACCGACCTGCGGACGGGATGGGGGGATCCGGATCTGCAGGGCATCTGGGACTTTCGCACCATCACGCCCCTGGAGCGGCCCGAGGAGCTGGGCGACCGGGCGTTCCTGACCGCGGAAGAGGCGGCCAACCTGGAGCAGGAGGTCGTCGACCGCAACATCGAGCTCGCCAACCGGGCCGCCCGGCGCACGACCGCCACGGAGAGCGTGGACCGGGGCGAGGAGGGTGCGCCCGGTTTCTACAACAACTTCTGGCTCGACCGGGGCACGCGCACCGTCGGCACGCGCCGCACGTCGCTCATCGTCGATCCGCCGAACGGCCGGCTGCCCGAGATGTCGCCGGAAGGCCGGGAGCGCACCGAGGCGACGCGCGCCTACCGGCGCGAGCACCCGGCCGACTCGTGGCTCGACCGCAGCGCCTACGATCGCTGCATCCTCGGCTTCAACGCCGGTCCCCCGATCACGCCCGGCGGCTACAACCAGAACCTGCAGGTCTTCCAGACCCCCGACGAGGTGGTGCTGGTGACCGAGATGGTCCACACCGTGCGGGTCGTGCCCCTCGACGGCCGGCCGGCGCTGCCCGGTCACGTCCGCCAGTGGTCGGGCGACTCGCGGGGTCACTGGGAGGGCGAGACCCTGGTGATCGAGACGGCGAACTTCAACGACCAGCGCCGCTGGCGGGGCACGACCCGCGGCATGACGCTCGTCGAGCGCCTGAACCGGGTGGACGCGGACACGCTCGACTACACGTACACCGTGACCGATCCCGAGACCTGGACGCGCCCGTGGACGGCGTCGATCCCGATGCGCCGGAGCGACCAGCCGCTCTACGAGTACGCCTGCCACGAGGGGAACTACAGCATGCCCGGGATCCTGGGCGGCCATCGCGTGGAGGAAGCGGAGGCTGCCGCCGCCGCGGCCGCCGCCCAGCCCGACGGCTGGTCGCGGCCGTTCCCCGGCCACCGGGTCATCGGCAACCTCTACGCGGTCGGCACCTACGACCTGGCCGTGTTCCTCGTCACCTCCGACGAGGGGCACTTCCTGATCAACACCGGGCTCGAGGATTCGATTCCCCAGATCCGCGACAACATCGAGTCACTCGGGTTCCGGCTCGAGGACGTGAAGGTGCTGCTGCAGATGCAGGCGCACTGGGATCACACCGCGGCCCTGGCCCAGATCAAGGAGGCGGTCGGGGCCGAGATGTGGGCGACGGCCGAGGACGCGCCGGTGCTGGAGGACGGCGGGTTCAGCGATCCGCACTTCGGCGGCCGGCAGTCGTTCCGGCCGGTGTCGGTCGACCGCATCATCGAGGACGGCGAGGTGCTCGAGCTGGGCGACGCGCGCCTGACCGTGATGTCGACTCCGGGACACACCGCGGGCAGCTCCAGCTACCTGATGACGGTGACCGAGGGCGGCCGCGAGTACAACGTGGCCATCGCCAACATGGCCACCATCAACCCCGGCAAGCAGCTCGTCGTCAATCCCACCTACCCCGGCGTGGCCGACGACTTCGCCGAGACCTTCCGCCGGCAGAAGGCGCTGGACGTCGACGTCTGGGTGTCCGCCCACGGCGGGCAGTACGGCCTGCACGACAAGTACGAGCCGGGGCAGGAGTACAGCCCGGACACGTTCGTCGACCCGGAGGGCTTCCGCGAAGCGGTGGAGCGGCTGGAGAGCCTGTACCTGGCGCAGCTCGAGTCCGAGCGGCAGTGATGTCGATAGCGGTGGGTTCGTCGCGGCGACCGAGATCGTGATGCCGTTCGTGCGGCGAGACACCGACCGGTGGCGCCGGGACGTACCCGGTGCACGTTGGTTCAGGGCGGACCTCCACATCCACACGATCGACGATCGTCCTGGCGGGCGGGCGAAGTTGCCGTCCGGCGTCAGCGGCTCTCCGGAGTCGGAGGAGACGCTAACCTCCTACGCGCGACGATTCCTGCACTCGGCGGCGGAGCGCGGGGTAAGAGTGCTTGGACTCACGCCGCATTCGCCTCGCATGGGAAGCGCCGCCGGAGCCAGCGCAGTGTGGCGGATCGTGGAGGAGTGGAACAACGGCGACGATGACGACGGAACGCCGTTTCGGGACAAGGTGTACGCGGTATTTCCAGGCTTCGAGCCCTCGTTCAAGCAGGGAAGTCGAGGGCTGCACCTGCTCTTCCTCTTCGACCCCGAAGCTGGGCGCGACCGGTACTTCACCGCGTTCGATCTCGCAATGGGCGGGGTGTCACCTTGGCGCGATCGCGAGCTTCAGTTGTCCAACAGGACCGCCGAGGAGGCGTTCCGCCACCTGCGGGCGTTCCACGACAGGGAATCCTCTAAGCTGCAAGACGGAGGGCGGGAGTGGGACTACCTCACGCTCGCACCGCACATAGATACCACCAAGGGCCTGCTCAGCGCCCAAAAGAGTCAGGTGCTGAAGTACTTCACACATGCGGAGCTGGCGGGTCTCGAGCTCGGGGACGAGAAGCTGCCCGAAGACACCTTGCGGGATCGCTCGTGGCTGGCCGATGGTACGACCCGACACCGCCAAGCCTTCTTCCACGGGAGCGACGCCTATACGGTGAGCGACATCGGGGGCCGACACACGTGGCTGAAGCTCGCCAAGCCCCGGATCGAGGCGTTGCGGCAGGCCTTCATCGCGAGCGACTCGCGGATCCGGCTTGCATACGAACGGGATACTGACGGCGACCTGACCGAGATTCCAAATCCCCCCGACGTGACCCTGAACGCGCGACCGTGGCTCAAGTCCGTCTCGGTGAAGGGCGGAGCGTCGTTCTTTCGTGGAGCTGGTGGGGGGCATTCGGAGAGTCGCTTCGAGTTCAGCCCGGACCTGACCTGCATCATCGGCGGCAGCATGACAGGCAAGAGCACCTTGCTCGACGGTCTTCGCGTGCACGTGGAAGCGCGCTTGCCTCAAGACGATGTTCTCAAGAGGCAGGTCGAACAGCGGGGTCGCGACAGCTTCCTCGGCGGGTCGCCGGAGGTCACGCTGGACTGTCCCGGCCAGGATCCGACCGAGTCGCCGCGCGATCGGTGGCCCGCGGTGTTCCATACCCAGAGTGAATTGCAGCGGCTGGCTCAGGAGCCGGAGGCGGTTGAGGAGATTCTCCGGGGCTTGGTGGTCTCGGAGACGGGTGACATTCAGGCGCGCGACGAGCGTCTGAATGCGTTGGACGAGGAACTGCATCGTGCCGCCAAGTACCTTGCGAAGCTCGACGAGGAGCTCGCCGACGCAGAGCAGGCGCTCGAGCGGACTCGCAAGGCGGCCGAGGAACTCGACGCGTTCTCGGATGCTGGAATAGACGATCTGCACCGCGCGTCTCGCGACGTTCGCCGCTGGCGAGAGGTCGAGAAACTCGCAGAGGAGTTGACGACAGATACACGACGCGTGCAGAGCGTCGCGGAAGGGTTCGAACTGCCGGAGATTGATGATCACGTGTCGGGTGTGTTGCGGGATGCAAATCTGAGCGACCTGAAGGACGACCTTCGCTCACGCTGGAAGCGCATCCGCGACCTGCTTCGCTCCTTGAACGACGACCTGGCTGGCGCGAGAGCGGCTTCCGTTTCCTTCGCGAAAGCGTTGAGCGCCCACGAGCGAGCCGTTCGGGAGCAGGTCGACCGCAAGCTGGCGGCTCGCGGGTTGGACGGAGCGAGAATCAGGGAGTTTCAGGCGTTGAACCGTCAGGCCTCCCTCCTGCCGAGCTACCAGGCGAACCTGGAGGAGGTGCGCGGCAAGCGCCTCGCCGCGGAGCGCTCGTTCGACACGCTGCTTGTTGATCGGCAGGACGTCGTGAAGGAGCAGCGGGACGCGTTCGACCGCGTAATCCAAGCGATTCGGACGGAGTTCGGAGGACGGATTTCCGTGCGTCGGATCGACGCCGGTCGTCGCGATCCGCTGGAGAAGTTCTTGAAGGCGTTCAGGCAAAAGGGCATCACGCGTTGGTGGAACGAGCTGCAAGACTCACAGCGGCCCGCGCCGGACGAACTGCTCGAGAGGTTCAAGGCCGGGCACTTGGAGCGGGTTGGGATGAGTACCGCTGTCGAGATGACGTTCGAGGAATGTCTCTCCGCCGCGAAGAGACGAGAGCTGGCGGCTCTTCGATGCCGGGACCGCTATCTGATCCAGCTCAGGATGGACGACGGCAGCTACCGGCGGCTGGACGATCTCTCCGGCGGCCAACGGGTGAGCGTCTTGCTGTCCCTGGTGCTGGAGACGAATGACGACCGTCCCCTGGTGATCGATCAGCCCGAGGACGAGCTGGACAACAGGTTCCTCTTTGGTACCGTGCTGCCCGCCCTCAAGCGGCTCAAGGGACGCCGGCAGATCGTTGTCGCTACGCACAACGCCAATATCGTCGTGAACGGTGACGCGGATCAGGTGATCCACCTGGAGGCTTCGGCGAGTCGTGGCCGTGTGGCCCATGCCGGTGCCATCGATGAGCCGGCCGTTCGAGACGCCATCGTGCAGACCGTCGATGGCGGTGACGACGCGTTCCGCCTCCGGAACCGGAAGTACGGATTCTGAGATCTCCGCGATGGAGTGGCTTGGCGTACTCGAGCGCATCGAGACCGGCGAGGGGCAGACGACCGAATTCAAGCGCGGACTTGGCGACCTGTCGGCGATCGGCAGGGCGATGTGCGCCTTCGCGAACACCGAGGGCGGCGTCATCATCTTGGGCGTCGATGACTCGCAGGCAATCGTGGGCGTCCGAGAGGATGCAGAGAGCGTTCAGGAACGCCTGACGAACTTTCTTCAAACAGGCTGCAGCGCACCGGTGTCCGCGCGGAGTGGACGCCATCAGGATCCGTCCGGATGGGTGCACTGGATCGAGGTTCCCAGACAGCGCGGCCTCGAGCCGTTACGCTACGACGGTCGCGTGTGGGTGAGGCGTGCCCGCAGCAGCGTCGAGCCGTCGCCGAGCGAGCTGCAGGAGCTCTACAACGACTTCGGATACATACTGACGGAAGAGCGCTCGATACAGGCTGCAACGTCGAATCATATCGACCTGGCGAGATTCCGCGCCTATCTGCGCGCCCTCGGTCTCGATACCGAGGAGGAGCCGCAGCCGGCCGAGGAAGACGATCTGCGCAATCGCGGCGTCCTGACGGAGAGCGGGGACGCAGTACAGGCCACGCTCTACGGCGTGTTGGCATTCGGCAAGGAACCGCAGCGTTATCCTCAGACGCAGAACTTCCGCGTGGAGTGCGTGGCCTACGCCGGGGAAGACCGGGCTTCCGATTCGCTACAGGTCGCGGGCGCTGGCGGATGTCTCGACGAGCAGGTAGAAAGGGCGGTGGGTTGGTTTGCCGGGCTTCGGCGCTTCGAAACGTATCGAGGGCTGCTCCGCGAAGATCGCCCGCTCCTGCCGCAGCCGGCGATTCGGGAGGCCCTGGTCAACGCGGTCGTACACCGTGACTACGCCATCACCGGATCCAGAGTGCTGCTCGAGGTCTTTGCCCGGCACGTCGACGTCACGAGCCCGGGCACGTTGCCCAACCACATGCGCGTGGAGAGCGTTCTTGCCGGTGCCCATCCCCGTTCGCGGAACGAGTCGCTGGCGAACTACATGCTTGCCATGGGATTCATGGAGCAGCGGGGAAGAGGTTGGCCGGTGATGCGTCGAGAGATGCGTAAATTCAACGGCAGCGAGCCGGAGATAGCGCAGGACGATGGAAACAAGTACGTCAGGGTGACTTTTCACCTCGACCCTCCAGGCAACGAATTCGAGCAGCAGGCGGCGAGACCCTGAGTCCCTGTGATCGTGCGCCTCCCGGACCCGTCGTCCTCCGGCGGCGGCAGCCGTTGGACGAAGGCGTCGTCCGCGACCTCTTCGCGCTCGCGTGGCGTTGCGGCCTGGCGGACGAAGCCGAGACGGCGGCGCGGGCCATCGGCAGCCATCCGCGTTCGGTGTCGCCGCACCGCACGCTGCCGGCCGCTTTGAGCGCGCTGCGCGGCGAGGAAGGCCTGCCGGCCACGGCCGCCTATGCGGGCCTGTGGCGCCAGGCGGCGGACGCGCTGCTGGCCCGCAGCTCGACCGCGCCGGAGGAGCCACGCGACTGGACGATCTCCGCCGACCTCTCCTGCGACTGCGATCTGTGCGAGAAGCTGGGCGCCTTCTGCGAAGACCCGGCCGCCCGGCGGGAGCGCTTTTCGTTGCGGCAGGACCTGCGCTCGCACCTCGAGCGCACCATCGAGCGGGACCGGCTGGATCTCGATCACGAGACCGAGCGCGGGGGGAGCCCCCATACGCTGGTCTGCACCAAGAACCGCGCGAGCCACGCGCGGCGGCTCGAGGAGTACGCGGACGACGTGTCGTGCATGTGCACGTTGTTGGACTCGGCGCCGGATGGGCCGAAACGCCGAGCCAGCGAGGCGTTTCGGGGCGCTATCGCGAGACGACCAGCAGCACGCCCGCCACGACGACGCCGGAGCAACCGATCGACCAGAGCGACAGTGTCTCGTCGGCGAGCAGGTAGCCGAGAAAGAGCGCAATGACCGGGTTTACGTACGCGTAGGTGGCGGCCTTGGCGGGCGTCGACGCCTTCAGCAACCACAGGTAGCAGCCGTAGGCCACCGACCCGAACGCCGCGACATAGACCCACGCTCCGAAGGCGGCCGGGGACACGGTGGACCAGTCGAGCCCCGCCAACTCGCCGGACGCCGCCGAGATGGCCAGCAGGGCGGCGCCGCCGCCGAGCATCTGCATGCCGGCCGACAGCCAGTGCGATGCCGGCTGCGGCGCGTAGCGGGAGTAGACCGAGCCGGTCGCCCACAGGAGGCTGGCGATGACGATGGTGCCGGCGCCGATCGCATCGAGCGACCGCGCGCCGGCGATGTCGGTGGGATTGACGAGCAGGGCCACTCCCGTGAACCCCAGTGCCAGCCCGAGTATCACGTGTCCCGGCGGGCGGACGCCGCGCGGCCGTGCCCAGTCCGCCAGGGCCACCCAGAACGGCACCATCGAGACCAGCAGAGCCCCAAGCCCGGACGGCACGCGTTGCAGTGCCCAACTGACCAGCCCGTTGCCGCCGGCCGCCATCAGCAGGCCGATGAGCGCCGTCGTCAGCCAGTCGCGCGCGGTCGGCCGCGCCGTGCCGCGGTGCACGGCCAGCGCCACGAAGACCGTCCCCGCGCCGAGGAAGCGTCCGCCCGCCATGAGGAACGGTGGGATCTCGGCCACGCCCCACCGGATGGCCAGGTAGGTCGAGCCCCAGATGACGTATACCGCGGCGAAGGCGGCGACGAGCGAGACGCGCGAGGGATGAGTCATCGGGGCGACGTCGGATTGGCGATGAGAGCGAGCCGGGAGAGTCCGCGAGGCGCCGCGGAAGCCAGTCATCTTAGCACCGGGGACGTCGGTCCCGACGTCCCCGGGATCGGCCGGCCCGCCGGTGGCCGGGTATCCTGGACGCCGATGCCTTCAGTCGCCGAGGCCCTGGCGTTGATCCGGGAGGCCTGGACCCTGCGTTGCGAGACGCTGGCCTCGCCTCCCGCCGGCGAGGCGGAACGGCGTGCGGTTGCCGAGTGCATACGAGGACACCTGGTCGAGGCGGCCGCCATCTGCCGCGCGGCGGGCGCCGACCGGGAGCTGGTCGTCGCACTCGGCAAGCTCGGGCACGTCGAGCAGGACGCCGGACGCCACGAGGCGGCGCTCGCTTGTTGCGAGGAATCGGTCGCGGCGGCCCGGCGCGCCGATGACCCCTTCCGGCTGGCCCACGCGGTGCGGCATCTCGGGGACGTCCACCGTCACGGCGGCCGGCTGGCGGCGGCGGAGGCGTGCTACGAGGAAGCGCTGTCCCTGTATGCCCGGCACGCGACGGGCGCCGCGGCGCTCGATCACGCGAACGCGTTGCGGCCGATGGCGATCCTGAAAGAGGAGCGGGGGCAGGTCGGCGAGGCCCGGCTGCTGTGGGTACGTGCCCGGGACCTCTACAGCGCCGTCGGGATCGAGGCCGGCGTGGCCGAATGCGCGGACCATCTGGCACGGTTGGGCTGACCGCAAGGCGCGTATCAAAGGACGCGAAAGCCCTCCTGCCGGGCGGCATCGGCAAGCCTGGCGTCGCTGCTGACCACGTCGAGCTCGGAGGGGTCTTCATCCGCAGCGGCGAGCGCCGCCGCCAACTGCAGTGCGTCGGCGCCGCGCAGCGGATGGACGCGCAGCAGGCGCACGGCGCGCCGTCGCACCCGCTCCAACGGACGGACCTCCATCCAGCCCCCCGCGAACTCCCGCAGCCGCGCCAGCGATCGGTCGAGATCGCCGCGGTCGAGGTTTCCCTCGCGGCGCAGTCGGTTCAACGCCGACGCGCACTCGATCCAGCTCCCCCACCACGTCACGATGCCGTGGTCCCGGCGCAGAATGGAACGCCTGTCGTCGCTCGCCGCTTCGTCCACGAGGAGCGACACCAGGGCCGAGGAATCCCAGTACTTCATCGACTCTCTTCGCGTTCCGCAACGACGAGCCGGCTCGCGCTGACCCCGGCGGCCAGACGCGGGACGGATGCGGCCAGGAATGGTCCCACCTCGAGCCGCGCACGGGGAGGATCGGCGATGCCCCGTCGGACGAGCTCGGCTTCGGCGTCCCCGGCCGTCAGATCCGTCGTGTGGCAGGACTCGATCCGGGCCACCGGCTTGCCGTGATTGGTAATGAGCACGGTCTCACCGCGGCGGACCTCGTCGAGGAGTGCGCTCAGACCGTTCTTCGCCTCGCTCACGCTGGCGCTTTTCATATGACCAGTATAGCTTTATCTTTATAGCTGGTATGTCTATATCGGCGGCGCCTCACGCGGCCGTCCGAGCCGGGCGCGCCGATCGGCGGTATTCGCCGCGTAGAATGCGGCAACGACGGGCGGTGGGTATCGGGAGACGAAGGAAGCATGAGACGAGTTGCGGTCGTCACGGGAGCCTCGAGCGGCATTGGGAGGGCGCTGGCACTGGAGCTGGCTCGTGACGGCTACGACCTGGGCCTGACGGCTCGCCGCCTGGACCGGCTGGAGAGCCTTGCCGCCGCCATCCGCGTCACCGGGGCGCGCGCCGAGTGCGTGGCGGCCGACGCGGCGCGGCGCGACGAGACGCACGCCGCGATGCGGACGCTCGCGGAACGGCTGGGACCCATCCACCTGCTCGTCGCCAACGCGGGCGTCGCACTGGGTACGGACGCGCTGGAACCCGACGCGGATGCGCTGGAAGCCGAGTTCCGCGTCAATCTCTTCGCCGCCTTCTACGCGATCGAGGCGGTCATCCCGTCGATGCGGGAGCGGCGGGCCGGTCACGTGGTCGCCGTCTCGAGTCTTGCCGGCTACCGCGGGCTGCCCGGCGCGGCCGGCTACTGCGCCACGAAGGCGGCACTCACGCGCCTCATCGAGGGCATGCGGCCCGACTGGGCGCTGGCCGGCATCCGGGCGACGATCGTCCATCCCGGCTACGTGCGTTCGGAGATGACGGACCGCAACCGTTTCCGCATGCCGTTCCTGATGGAGACCGAGCGCGCAGCCGTGTTGATGACCCGGGCGATTCGCCGGAAAAGGAAGGTCTGCGAGTTTCCCTGGCGGATGTCCGTCCTGGTGCGCTGGCTGGTGCGCCACCTGCCGGATCGGCTGCTGGTGACCCGGGTGCGCGCGGACAAGCAGCGCGCCCGGCTGTGAAGGCCCCGCACCGCCCGTCCCTTCCGCCCGGGTCCGAGCGGGCTACGGCTCGTCGAGAAGCTCGCGCAGCCGGAGCACGGTGCGGTGGTTCCGAACGGTGAGTTGCCGATAGCCGTTCTGCCCGCCGACGTTGAGGCCGCGCAGCAGCGCCAGGAATCGTGCGGCAGTGTCGGGCATGGGCGCGTAGTCCGAAGCGGGCCTCTGCGCGCCGGCAGGGAAGCTCGGTGGCCGGCGGCTACCTCTCGCCCTCCGCCGCTACGTGGACGACGAGCCGCAGGCCGGTTTCCAGCACCGAGTCGCTCGCCCGCAACTCCAGCTCGTAGGCGCCTGGCGCGTCGAACCGGGCCAGGGTGCGCGGCGCGTCCGGGGCGCTGAAGGTCGCCCGACCGGGCCCTGCGACCATCCGCCATGCGCTCGTCAGGCTACCTTCGCGCGGCAGCCCCTCGTCGCGCACGCTGCCGAACAGCTTCAGGTCCGCGCCGACGGCCACCGAGACCTCCGGCGGCTCGCCGTCGGGTCCGCCGCGCAGGCCCAGGAAACGCACGAGAGGCGAGCGGTTGAGGCAGACCCCGCGCGGTGCGTTCGCCACGTCCACGTCGCGCAGGACCGCGCGCACCGTGCGGTCGTCGAACTCCCAGTTGTACTGCAGCATGTCCTCGCTGGTGGACGTCGTCGTGCCGGCGTGCGAGAGCGTCCAGCGCAGCCCGCCGGCGAAGTCCGCGTCCATCACCATGATGCACTGGAAGCGGTGATGGCCCGGCTCGAAGGTCGTCGGCTGCAGGCGGTCGGCCGGCTCCGTCTCGAAGGCGTTGGCCGGGCCGGGAGGGACGGTCACCGTGTCGAAGTTGTGGCTGAAGTAGGCGAACGAGATGACGTGGAAGCCGTCCTCGGTGACGGTGAACCCGTCGTAGACCGGGTAGATCGGCTGGTTCGACTGCGCCGCGGCGGGCATCGCCGCCGGGCCTGCGCCCAGCCAGGCGAGGGACAGCAGCGGAAGAAATCGACGGACGATCATGGGCATGCTCCTGAACGGTGCGGGCTCGGCGACGCGGGCGTCGGCACGTTTCCGTGATGCCGGCTCGCACGAGCTGCCGAACCCTGGCCTCGTCCGCGCCGGGACGATTCCCCGTGACGCGGACTGCTAGTACACTGACGAGAATCACGGGGGAATTCAAGCGGCGCCGACCCGCGAGGGTGCGCCGGATGAACGGGGGTGGCAGCCATGCGTCGATTCTGGAGTGTCGTAGCGGTTTGCGCGGCGTTCGGGTTCCTGCTGGTCGGCTCGGGAGCGACGCCGGCGGCGGCCGGGGCCGGACAGGAGGCCCCGCAGGCGGATTCGGCGCAGGAGGCGCCGACCTTCACCCGCGACGTGCTGCCGATCCTGCAGCGCTCGTGCCAGCGCTGCCACCGTCCCGGCACCGGCGCGCCGATGTCGCTGCTCAGCTACCAGGAGACGCGGCCCTGGGCGCGCGCCGTCAAGGACCGGGTGGTGACCCGCCAGATGCCGCCGTGGCACGTCGACCGCGGCATCGGCGAGTACACGGCCGACCCGTCCTTGAGCGACGAGGAGATCGCGACCGTCGCGGCCTGGGTCGACGCCGGGGCCCCGCGCGGCAACCCGGCCGACGCCCCGCCGCCGCTGGATCTGGCCAACCTGAACGAATGGACCTACGGCGAGCCCGACCTCGTCGTCCAGATGAAGGAAGGCTTCCGGATCCCGGCCGAGGGGCCCGACTTCTACCCGTCCGAGATCGTCGATCCCGGCCTGACCGAGGACCGCTACGTCAAGTGGGTGCAGATCATCCCGGAGGCGTACTGCTGCGTGCACCACTCGCACGTCTACGTCAGCGTCCCGGAGACGGCCGAGGACCTCGAGGAGTTCCGGCTCGGCATGGGGTCGAACACCGCGGAGATCGATCTCATCGAGTACGCCATGGGCAGCACCGGCCAGTACTACCCGGAGGGCACCGGCCGCAAGCTGCCCGCCGGGGGCCTGTTCCGCTTCGCGCCGCACTACCACCCGTGGGGCGAGGAGACCATCGACCGGCAGAAGGTGGGCATCAAGTTCTATCCCGAGGGCGAGGTGCCGGAGCTCATCGTGACCGCGCACCGCATCCGCACCGGCATCGGCCACGACTGGAAGCTGAACCGCGAGGCGGTCGAGGACAGGCTGCTGCGGGCCGGCTACGACCTCGACCTGCACGCCGACCGGATGCCGCCCGGCGCCCTGATCGACGACAACACGCTGAACGGCGTCGCGCTGCTGAGCATCCCGCCGCACACCGTCGTGCGCCACGAGCGCTTCTGGCCGCTGCCGCAGGCGGCGCTGATCCTCAGCTTCCAGCCCCACATGCACTTCCGCGGCAAGCGGATGCTGCTCGAGGCCATCCACGTCGACGGCCGCCGCGAGGTGCTGACCGACGTCACCGACTACGAGCAGACGTGGCAGATCGTCTACCCCTTCAAGGAGCCGCACCTGTTCCCGAAGGGGACCATCCTGCACACCGTCTCGTGGCACGACAACACCGCCAACAACCGGCACAACCCCGACCCGTCGGCGTGGATCGGCTGGGGCAGCCGCACCATGGACGAGATGGGCCACGGCTGGACCGATGTCGCGTTCATGACCGACGAGCAGTACGCCCGGCGCGTCGCTGAACGGGAGGCGCAGGCGAACGACGAGTGACGAGTAGCCCTTGGGCAGGGTTGCAGTCCGCCCGCCTGGACGACGCGCTGAAGCAACAGGAGCGATTCTCTGCCGACACCGCGCACTGACGATACGTAGATGAAGACCATTCGCCAAGCCTGCATCCCAAGGGCGACGACGTTCGATCCCGCTCGCCGCGACACCGTTCTCGACTTTTCGGATCTCATCGGCGATCGAATCGACCCAGCCGCGTTCTTCGCCGAGAACCACCTCACCGAGGGGATGGCAAGGAGAACGAAACCCGGCCGAAGACCGCCTCGGAGTTCGGAAACCGGGAACTGGGGGATTCCGCCTTCGGCCGGAGCCTGGTTCGGCACGCCCTCTACGCTGTCTGGCGCGCGGCGGCGGGCGGCGGTGACCCGACGGACAGCCTCACGTGGCTGCGGACCGAGCTGTCCGGCGACTACCGGCCGCGGCGCGAAGGCCTGACGGCAGTTCTTCGATACCTCGCCTCGCTCGGGATCGCCCACTGGCGCGCCGACGCAGACGCCGCCCGCGTCGTAGCCGGCGCCGTTGAGAACGATCATGTGCGATGTATGCTATATGTATGTAACATGCGATCGCTCACCGCCCCGGAGGCAGCCCGACACGGGGGCCGCCGTTCCTCGTTCCCGCGATACGGGAGCGAAGGATGATTGCTGAACCGCTCGGCCGGGTCCTCGAGGCCACTGGCTATCTCGCGAACGGCGCATGCGCCGCGCCCAGCGTGACGCTCGCCGCCTCCGGCGCGAGCGTCCGGCTGCCGTCGTTTGAACCCGACGTCTGGTGGCGTAGCGACGCCGAGGCAGATTACCGCGGCGGCGGGGCCGGCCTCACCGTGTACTTCAAGTATGTGGATGAACCCGGGGCCGTCGCGGTGGCCGAGTGGCAGCGGGAGATCTGGAATCAGGGATTCTCACCTCTGCTGTGGCTTGTCTGCCCGCAGCGGATCGAGCTCTACAACGGTTTCGGTTCTCCCCGTGGACCAGACGACGCGGCGGCGAACCGGCTGGATACCTTCAGCTTGGTTGACGCGGAACTGGCGCGGCTCGACACCATCGCGGGTCGTCTCGCGATGGAAACGGGCCAGTTCTGGCGGCTGGAGTCCCGCGTCAACCGAGAGACGAGCGTCGACGGCCGGCTGTTGCGCGACCTGCGCCGCCTCGAACAGGTGCTGGTTGCCGCCGGCCTCGACCGGCGCGAGGCGCAGGCGCTGATTGGCCGATGCATCTTCGCGAAGTACCTTGTGGACCGGAAAATCGTGACCCGCCGCCGCTTGACGAACGTGTGCGGTCGGGCTGACCTCGCGGAAGCCCTCGGCGATCCCGGGCCGGCCGGACTTCTGTTCGCGTGGTTGCGAGACACCTTCAACGGCGACATGTTCCCGGCTTCATCGCAAGCAGCTCCCGTCGCGGAGCATCTCCAGACGGTGGCGCGATTCCTGACCGGCGAGGATCTGGAAACCGGTCAATTCCACTTCTTCCCCTATCGGTTCGACGTGATCCCGGTCGAGTTGGTCAGCGCCATCTACGAGCAGTTCGTGCATTCGTCCGCCGCGGAATCGGGCAATGTGCACTCCGCCCGCAGGACGGGCGTGTACTACACGCCGTTGTCGGCCGTCTCTCTGGTGCTGGACGAGGTGTTCGATGGCCTGACCGGCGACGAGACCGTCGTGGATCTCACCTGCGGGTCGGGTGTCTTCCTCGTGGAAGCCCTCCGCAGGCTGGTGCATCTCAAGTCGGTGGACGGAACGCCGAGCCGTAAGACGATCCGGGAGACTCTGTACAACCAAGTCTATGGCGTGGACGACAGCGAACCCGCCGTCGGCATTGCGGCGTTCAGCCTTTATCTGGCGGCCCTTGAGCTCGATCCCGACCCCCGGCCGCCGGAGGCCCTCACGTTCGAGCCGCTGCAGGGCCGAACCCTGCTCGTGGGCGACGCCCGGAATATCGAGAGTACGCCAGCCGGACGAGCGGTTCTCACCGATGGCCCGGGGTTGAAACGGTTCGACGTCATCCTGGGCAATCCGCCGTGGAGCTACAAGGGAAGGGCCGGAACCGCGGCACGCCGGGCCGGGGGTTCAAGAGCGCCTCATCAGCCACGCGGCGAGAGCCTCGACTTCGTCGCGCGAGCGAGGGACTTCGCGCACGACGATACGAGATTCGGGATGATTCTCAGCGCGATGCCCTTCTTCGGGCGTAGTTCCACGAGCATGGTCGCTGCGCGCGACAACATCGAGGCGCTTGCTCCCGTTACCCTGATCAACCTGTCGGACCTGACGGGATGGTTGTTTCCCAAGGCCGGCATGCCCGCCGTCGCATTGCTCGCGCGTCACCGTGACCAACGCCGCGACCGAATTACCCTGGTGCAGACGCACTGGTCTCGGGCCGGCGAACGGAGCCACACCATAGAGATCGCTCCGAGTGATGTCGCCACGCTGCCGACCGCGAGCTGGAAGCGCAATACCGGACTTTTCAAGGCAGCCCTCCTCGGCCGCCGGCCGGATATGTTGCTGCTGGACGATCTGTGCGAGAAACACGAATCGCTGGAAGGCCGTTTGGCCGAGTTGGGTACGTCTGTCAAAATCGGGTTGATACGGGGCAATCGCAGTCGCGACGCAGCCTTCTTGCGGGGGCTTCCCTTGATGGATGGGAATCTAGGGTGGCCCTTTTCGCCGTCTGCCCACGAATTGCCCACGTTCGAAGAGACCCATGCCGAGCGGCCGCGACGACGCGAGATCTACCGTGCTCCGCTTGTTCTCGTGAGACAGTTCATGCGCGGGAGCCCGCGCCCCGTGGTCAGGGTCGCAGGCCGGGACGTCGCATTCACCGATGCGTGGTACGGCGTGTCGTTCTTCGGTGCAAGTTCCGACGCCACGCATCTAGCGAGGCTGCGCCTCAGACCGACGAGCGTGTAGGGCTCGGTATCTGCTGGCGTCAGGTCGGACTCCGGCCACTGCTCCCTCTGCGGCGCGAGCCGCGTTCATTAGTCGCACAATGGCGGCGGTGGCCATAGACTGGCCGATGGGGAGCCCATCGACCGGAGCCCGAGCCATGAAGGTAGCACGATCTGTCGCCGAGATCCTGTCCGAGCACACGACGCTGGCCCTCGAGTGCATCGACCGGCTGTACCTGAACGTCTACGTCCCGGTGCTGCAGCGGGCGGCGGGCGCGGCGTATTTCTTCCGCACGATCCGGGGCGCCGCAGTGCCGTCGTCGGTGCTGATGGCGCCGATCACGCAGCGCTTCGTCAACGCGATCAAGAGCTACGCCGAATGCAACGGCATCGACATCGTGTCGTTCCGTCGGGGCGAGCGCAAAGACGACCGCACGCAGGAGTACCTGCGGCAGTGGTCCGGGGGCGAGGGCGTGCTCTACATCGGCAAGGCCCAGGAGAAGGCGCGAGTGCTGCGCACCGAGCGCCGCCGGCGCCCGTCGACCGGGGCGACTTACGCGTGGCTGGTCGACTCGACGGCGATGGTGAACCACTTCTACTTCTACGTGGTCGACGACGACTTCGGGCCGTTCTTCCTGAAGTTCTGTTCGTACTTCCCCTACAACGCGAAGCTCTGCATCAATGGGCACGAGTATCTGAAGCGTCAGTTGGCCAAGCGCGGCATCGGATTCGAGGCGCTCGACAACGGAATCCTGCGCTGCGTCGACCCCGAAGCGATGCAGCGACTGGCCGACGGCCTGACGGCAGAGCGGATCGACGCGTTGCTGCGCAAGTGGCTGGCTCGGCTGCCGCACCCGTTTTCGTCCAACGACCGTGAGAAGGGCATCCGCTACGACATCTCGATCCTGCAAGCCGAATTCGCGCGCACCGAGGTCTTCGACCGGCCGCTGGCCGGACGGGTCTTCTTCGAGGAGGTGATGCGCGAGAACCTCGACCTGGGACGACCCGACCACGTGCAGTTGATCTTCGACCGGCGCGTCAGCCGACGCACCCCCACGCGGTATCGCACCCGCGTCATAACCGACGGGGTCATCCCGTCGCTGCATGTGGACTACAAGCACTCGCGGATCAAGCAGTACCACAAGGAGGGGCGCGCGTTGCGCACCGAGACGGTCATCAACGACACGTACGACTTCGATGTGGGCCGCCGGCTGAGGAACCTCGATGATCTGAAACAGATCGGCTTTGCTGCCAACCGACGCCTGCTCGGCGTCGAACGCCTCAGCCACGACGCCACCATCGGAGCCGAGACGCTCGCTGCACTGCACCGTTCGGCGCACATCGACGGCCAACGCGCGGCGGCCTTGCGTTTCGGGGACCCTCGGGTGCAGGCGCTGCTGGCCGCGCTGTTGCGCTTCGACCTGCTGCCCGCGGGATTCCGTAACCGCGAGCTCCGCGAGGCGGTCGCCCCGCTGCGTGGGATGTCGTTCGACGACTACAACGCCGGACAGATGACCTACGACCTGCGCCGACTGCGGCTGCGCGGGCTGATCGAGCGGATTCCGCGCAGCCAGCGGTATCGGCTCACCGCCGAGGGGCTGTGCATCGCCCTGGCCTACCACCGCACCCAGGCGCGCGTGCTGGGCCCGGTCTTGTCCGCCACGCTCGACGGGGAGTCGACCACCCGTCTGCAGGCAGCCGTCGCCGCGTACGATCGCGAGGTCGGCCACCTCTGGGAAGGACACGCGCTGGCCGCGTGATCAGGAGAACAGAGCTGCCGACGGACAGCCCGATCCCAAACTTGACTCAACTGTGAAGATGGGCCTTGTTCAAGGATTCTAGTGGCTAACGGCCATGGTTTCATGCTTGGTGACGCGCCCGCATTGGTCTGCAATAAATGGTACCAGGCAACAGACTACCGATACTACCAGAGATTGTACAATCGGGGTACCATCGTTGTTTTGCCGCTAACGCCAAGGATCACTATAGCGTTCGTCGACCCAGAAATGTACACAGTCCGCTCCGAACGGAACAGGCGCGACATAGAGTGGGGCGAAGGGGGACTTCACACAACAATCGTCCATCTAGGCCAAGACAGCACGCAGGAACTCAACGTGCTGCAAGCAATATACGCGGAAGAGGGAGTAGTACTGTACGACGACGCACAACTGGAGGAGCTAGAGTCAGCGAGCGTGCAAATCGCAACGGCCAGAAAAACACGGCCATATGTGGAAGTATTCGCAAAGCACATAGCAACATTCGACAGACGAACGGGGCGGGGACGAAGTGACAGCGTATTCTCGGGCAGCGTACCGAACGCGCCATTGGAAGCCCGGGTAATGGGAGAATGGATACGTGTTTCAGAGCGATGGAAACACATAGGAGTGGCAGAACGGGACAAGAGCCTGCCAAGAATTTCAACTACGGCTAAGTGGGAAGCGAGACAGCTGGACGCGATCAGGGCAGGAGTGAGAGAGGAAGAAGAACTCAAAGGAATGCACCTCAACACAAGTGGCGACCGTACATTAAAGAGAGAAAAGATAACACGGCTAGGTAAACACGGTTTGGAAATACGGCCCGAGCTTACCGTGGAGAGCAAGTGGACAGGAGCACGAAAAGGTTCAAGAGAACGCCGAAGGATAAAGGGAGCAGGTAGAAGGAAATGACACCGAACGGTTGCCCTCAGACACAATTCGATGATGAGCGAATGACCCGACGAGCACTGTCGGTGTCCATTCTGGTTGCCTTCTCCGTTTCTTCTCCATGGCAGCCCGGTCCGCTACCTCGCCGGTGTTCTTGATACGGATGTCCTCATATGGCGGGTGGTGCCCAGGGACCAGGGAATTCCCGACACATCCTGCGGAATGATAAAGTGGTCGCGCGTGAGCGCACGGTGGCGCCGCGTCGAACCGATGTCCGTCACCGGCAGGCGCGGCGTTTACGGCGTCGAGTTCGGAGGCGGAGGGCTGGTGCCTGAAGAGGGATTCCTGAAATCTCAGGGGTACTGCGTCGGTAGAGGCGGGCATTCGATCGCCTGCGGAACGCAGGCGAATTCTCTATCGCTGTTTTTGCGGGAACAGTGCCGGACTGGGAGGAAGTTTGCGAGAAGTGGGGCGGGCCGGAGTCGCGCGAGCGCGTGTCCAAGATGCTGCACTGCTTGGAGTATTGGGCCTACTTGCGTAGGCGGTCGGCGCGACTCCGAGCACGATCGGGAAGCTGTCGCCCACTGGGAGGGGGGGACGCCCGGTATCTGCGGTCGAAGTACTCTCGGGTTCTGAAGCCTCACCTCATAATGGACGAGCAGGGCAGGGTCATCGGAATACCGCGGACAGCCACCGCCGTAACGCTTGGGTGTCAACACTTCTGGACGCTTCAGGATTTCGTGTGGGTCAGCGCGTCCCGGATAGAGGTCGAGCCCTCGCAGATGGAAGTAGATGGTGTTGCGGAACCGCTCGCGGTTGCGGTACCCGCAGGCGAGCCGCTTGATCCACGGGATCTTGGCGTTAGTCGGGCGCTCGTGACGTTGGTCAGGACCGCATCGATCACCCCGTCCCAATGGGAGGGACCGTAACTCACCCCACAAACTTGTCCCGCCACGCCAGATACTGCGCGTCGTCTGTGGCCTCCGCGAGTTCCGAGGCTCTCGTGTCGGCCTCTTCCCGCAGGAGCTGGTCAAGAATCACAAGCTCATTCTGGTTTCCCTTTATCAAGTGCGTCGCCGTGACCGATGAGTACGGCGAAAAGTCACGGAACAAGTTCTCGTAGTTGCCGTTCTCGAACCAGTGCCGTCCGCTGAAGCCTTCGAAGAAGTTGATCGGCACTGGGTGCGTTCCGTTAGGATTGTGGTACACGGACATTCCGTCACCCCACTCTTCGTCGAAGTCGCCGACCAGATACCCGAACGCCGCTGGCGCGGTCGCTGCGGGATTGAAGTCCATCGTGAAACCGACGCGGACCATGCGGACGTCTCGGTGCTTGTCGAATCGGAACCCCATCCGGTTGAACTTCATGATCGTTCCTTCGTTCGAGAACGGGTGCCTTCGGTTGCGGCGTGTCGCACTACCGCAGCATGTCAAGCCACTGGCTAAACCGTTCGCTCAGGTCTTCCAAATCCGCGTAGGGTGTGGCTCTTCTTCGTCGACCGTTTGTCCCCCTGTTCATAGGCATTTTCGCCCGCGGACGGTTCCTTTTCTGTTCATTTTCGCGGGGACAGAACTCCGGACAGCGCCCACCCGCCTCTTTCGGG
>Ga0209543_1001127_pt1 | contig 26703 bp, 20 predicted proteins | sample MesohylFT_FD_187296 | JGI IMG/M metagenome (GOLD analysis project Ga0209543, IMG submission 187296) | Host-associated microbial community of the marine sponge Aplysina aerophoba from Gulf of Piran - sponge mesohyl, lysed by freeze-thaw... | ecosystem: Host-associated > Porifera > Sponge >...
AGTTCCTGTCCGCGCTTCGCGCCGAACTCCCCCAGGCCCTCCGCCTCCTCCAGACCGGCAACGTCGCCCCGGTCGACCTGGCCCAGGCCGCCATCGGACCCGGCATGGCCGTTTACACACGCTACGCGAGGGTGCTCAACGCATCGGGAGAGGCAGTACCGGTTCGGGAGGCCCTCGCGCTGATTAATCAGGTCCTCGACGAAGTGCTGGCCGAGCAAGAAGGCGACTTCGACGCCGACAGTCGTTGGGCGCTGGCATGGTTCGAGCAGCATGGCTTCGCCGAAGGGGACTATGGCGTTGCGGAGACGCTCTCCAAGGCCAAGAACACGGACGTAGCGGGGATGGTCGAAGCCAGGATTCTCGATTCCCGCGGCGGAAAGGTCCGTCTGTTGCCGCCCAAGGAGCTACCCGACACCTGGGATCCAATGACGGACGAGCGCCTGACCACCTGGAAGGCGGTCCACCACCTGATCCGTGTTCTTGAGTCCGAGGGTGAACAGGGTGCAGCAGATCTGGTCGCCAAGCTAGGCGGGATGGCCGACACGGCCCGTGAACTCTGCTATCGCCTGTACACGGTGTGCGAACGGCAGAAGCGTGCCGGCGACGCCCTGTCCTACAACGGCCTGGTGCAAAGCTGGCCGGAAATCAAGCGGCTGGCCCAATCTCGCGAGCCCGAACCCGAGCCCGAACAGATGGAACTCTGATCGACGTAGTCTCTACTTCCGTGGCTCTCGATCCCGACCCGGCAAACCGGCTGCTCGCTGACCTCCCGGAGGGAGTCCGATTCTCAAGACGTCCTGACGGCGCCTTGATGCTCCGCACTCGGTTCGCGTTCCCCGACGGGGACAGGCTTCCCATACGAGTGACGGAAACGGAAGACGGCCACCTGCGTCTCTCCGACCGCGGCCACACCGTCATGCACGCCAGCTACGACCACGATGCCGATGCGCTCTTCCAGGGAGACAGTCGGCAGTGTCTGGAACGAATCCTGCGCAAGGCCGGCGTCGAGCAGCATCGTGGCGCCCTCCACATCGACACACGCGCGGAGGATCTGTCAGACGCCGTGCTCCGTCTTGGCCAAGCCGCCATGAGGGTTTTCGAGCTGGCCAAGGCCCGCTGAGACTCCCGACCGTCACAGATGCCGAGCGGAATCGTCTTCCAGAAGAAGCGTCACGCACCGGCCGCCGACCCGTATGGGTAGCACGAGGCCAGCGTTTCCTGAAACCTGGCGAACGCGGGCACACGCTCCAGCGGAGCGTAGTCTGAGATGTACCCGGCCACACTCACTCGTCGCTCCACGATCGAACGCTTGAACACCTTGCCTCGTCTGCCGGTCGGTTTGCCGGCCGCCTCGACGAGCAGGTCGTCCAAACGGCCTTTCGGGTCGCGGATACCCTCCAACTCGGCAACGCTCGGCACCGACACTTCCGCGGACGAGGAACCGGCGGCCTTGGCTATTGCGGTCCCGTTGAAGAGAATCCATGCCTCCGACATCTGGACGGGCACGACAGGTACCACGTCACTACGAGCGATGCCGTCGAACTCCCTCAGCCGCTCATCGAGCGTCATGGTCTCCGAATCCCGATGCACGAAGACCAACATCGAACCGCTGCCGTACTTCTCGAGATCTTCGCCGATGCTTCGGCGCCGCTTCCTGAACTGCGGTTCGAGTATCTCCACCACAGGGTCGAGCCGGTGTATCGCCCACTGGATGATGGGAACGAGCATTCGGTCCGTCCCTCCATCGGCGAGTACGGACCACGTCAACTGCCGCCTCATCTCGCCGAACCGAACTCAAAGTCCAACTTGAACTGCTCAAGCTCACGACCCAGGGGAGAGCCCCCGATGAAATCCACCACTGCCTGCCGGTCGATGGGGCGCGACCCGGCCTCGCCAGCTCCGAGCTCCGATCGCCACTCCCCGGCCACAGGTCTGAACACGCTCACGGGACCCTCGTTCTTGGTCGTCGCGCGCTCCACGAACACGATGTCGCCAAACGAAAGCTGCCTCGCAATCTCCGGCGAGTGCGAGTTGAGCACGACCTGGCGCAGCGGATTGTCTGGGGCGACCGGACCATCGACATCGACCGCATAGTCCCGCAGAAGTTCTGCCAGATTCGGCACTCGCGAAGGATGGATGCCGTTCTCCGGCTCCTCCACGCAGAGGACGGCGCGGTCCTGCACATCCACCAGCATGAGGACGAGAGCGACGTACCTCAAGGTGCCGTCCGAGAGCGACCGGGCGTAGAGCCACTTGTCGACGCCGGGTACGCGAGCCCGCAGCGCAAGTTGATCGCGCACCTCGTCCGAGTAAACGTCGAGGTCGACAATGTCGGAGTTAAGCTGTCGGAGCCGGTAGAGGATCTCGGCCCTGACGTCCGGCTCTCTTGCGACAAGAGCCCGGAGCGTAGCCGGCATGTGGCCGCCGGAAGCGGCCACATGATGCGGGGCGCCGCGGGCATCCGGCGTCCTCATCGCACTCGGCTCGAGATGAAGCACCCGCCACGACGACATCTCGCGCTTGGCAGCCAGAACCGTCGGGTAATCCGACGTGTTCGTTCCCCCGACGACAGTGAGCGGCGACTTGCCCACGGGCGCCGGGCGGCCGCGGCTTCCCCCGTCGCCATGTAGTTGAATCCTGTCGCCTTTGGTGGAGATCAGAGGTGCGCTTCTCCGCCCGCCCAACGCCACGGACTTCCGGAAATCGCTTCCCGATCTGAAGCCGGTGAAGCTCTTGAAGTCTCCGAGTTTCGCATGGGTCAGGCTCTCCTCCTCCACGAGCAGACGATCCGAGTCCTCGTGATAGCCGAGCTTGATCGCGTAAGTGAGGAGGGTCGTACTGGGCCTTGCCGTCTCACCGAAGTCGTCTTCGATTTCGGGTGGGGCCACCATGTTCGCGCACAGCTCGATCGAGCGTTGAGGGTTCCGTGCGAACACGAGGTCTAGGGGCGAATAGCCGCCGTCGCTCGCCGGCCTGACGCCAGTGGCGGCTTCCGGAATCTCCCGGTCCGCCAGAGCGCTGAGAAACTGGATCGCGTCGAAGAGGTTGCTCTTCCCGACTCCGTTGTGCCCGATGAAACACGTGAATGGCCCGAAGCGAACATGCGCTTCGCGAATGCTCTTGAAGTTCCTGATGGACAGCGAAATCAGCACGGCCAGAGAATCCCAACCACGACTCTACTCTCGCTCGAACCCGTGACTGCTGAACTTCAGCGTTCGGCTGTTCTCGGTCACGGTGCGGACGACATGGTCTGGCGCCCCTTCCGGTATGTCTGCCTCGATCTCCAGGGTCACCGTCACGTTTGCTCCGACGAGGCCAGAGAGATGGGTGATCACCTCGTCGGCAATTCGACTCGCGTCGAGACCGGCGCGAGTGGCGTCGAGGGAGACGCTGCCGTGGAAGCGCTTGGGACCAAGGTCGGGCGACGGGAGCGGTTCGGTAGTTGGTGGCTCATCGGGGCTGACTGGATCACCGTTCGTGGGGGGCTGAGGCGCAACCGGTTCTTCTTCAGCGTCAAGTTGCCGCCGGGCGGCGGCTGGCCTGACCAGAAGCCCCGGAGCCGCAGGATCTGCCAGGGGGATGACTTGGCGGGTACGGAGTCCTCGATACCGGCCCGAGTCCTCGTCGAAGCTATCGGCGTAGGCAAACGTGTCCTTCTCCCAAGTCAGCAACGCCACGCCGTCGGCTGCGGCGCCTAGCAACACCGGCGGGTCCTGGAGACGCGGCAGATAGAGATACTGTGCAAAGTCCTCGATGAGTTGCGGGATGGATACGTGCTCGCCACGCCACAGCGGAATCCGTTCGAGTTCGATCTGCAGGCGTGTGCCGGAGAACGTAGAAGCGAGTACGTCGTCGCTCTTCAAGCGGTTGGCGGCTCGAACCGCGAGGGCACCGTGGCCGGAGAGTCGGGTCGTCTCCCAGGAGACGTGCGCAGCGGGATCCTTCTGCACCGGTACCAACAGCCACTGGTATGTCTCTGGCAACCGCGCCGTGACGGCCTCGGCGGCGGCCCGGCGCTGGGTCTCCGCCTGCTTGACTTGGTGCGGGGAAAGATCGAGTGCTTCACGCTCCGCGAGTATGGATTCCCACGCCAAGTGACGGCGGACCGCTTCGTCGAGGTCCTGCAGACGGGTCTGGTCCGGCGCCAGGAAGACAAGAGTGTTTCGGTACAGCCGCGGCGAAGCACCCCGTGACTCGAGGATGGCTGTAGCGGCTGTCTCGGCGGGGGACCCTTCCTCTTTCCGGTATCCGTGATCGATACCAAGGACTACGAGGCGGGTCTCCCGTTCGTCCGGCACTTCGTGGCCCGATTGTGGCGCTGTGTGAATGCGGCTGAAGCCGCCGGTCTCACGCAGGGCGGTGCGCAGGTTCGCGCCGATCGCCTGTGCCACCTGGTCTGGCTCTCGACGCAACTGCTCGGCACGGTCTTCGGCCACTTTCGTCACCGTGGCCCGCGTGTCGTACCAGTAGCGGCTCCCGTCCTGGTAGAGGTAGGTCGCGTTGGCCGCGAGCCGCCGCAAGGCGTCCCCGAAGACCGCCGATGACTCGCCGGGGAACACGCAGCCGAGCTTGATTCTGCGATCCTCGAGACCGCGTTGAGCTGAGCCCGCGCTGGGAGCGGAACCCAGGTAGACGGTCCGCGCCACGCGTCGGCAAGCGGAGAACTTGCCCAGGTTCGCTACGTCGCCATCGATCCGTTGCGGCAGAGCCTGCTGTCCGTCGACATCCTTCTCGATCACGGGAACCCAGTTCTCCGGCAAGTAGCGAGTCAGTTCAAACTGCACCCGTGAATCGTCGATCGAGAGGTTGGCCGGCAGAATAAGTGGACTGCTATCGCCCTTCTGCCAGAGGCTGTGGATGACCGCGGCCATCAATCGCAGCACGCCGCGAGTTCGCTGGAAGGTCACCAAGGTCGACCAATCCGAGTAGAGGCGGTCGAAGATCTCAGGGTGAATCGGGTAGGCCGCCTTCAGGCGTTGCTCGTAGTCTGCGTTTCGGCACTCGGGCGGGAACTCATGACGCTGGCCCCGGTAGAGATCGGCAAACGCACGGGCAACAACATCGCGGTCTGTGAACTGCGCTGAGTCGGCAAACGGCTCGAACAAGCGCCTGCGCACGATCTCGAACCCTTCCTCGGCGCTCGCGGGCCGCCAGGAGGACTCGATGCGGCCGATCACGTTGCGCAGCCGGTCAAGTGCTTCGCGGCCGCGCTGGCCGCCCACCTCGACGTCGTCGGCTTGAGTGTGCGGGGAGGCGGTAGTCTTCTTGGACGCGGGCAGGCTGACGACCAGGAGACAGTTACCGGCCAGCTTCGCGGACTCGGTCAGCGCCTGCGCGAAAGTGAACTGTGTCTCGAAGCTGCCCCCGGGTAGATCGCTTTGCTCGTGAAGTTGGCGCGCGTAGGCGACCCATTCGTCGATCAGGATCAGGCAAGGGCCGTGGTCGACCAAGAGTTTCCGCAGAACATCCCCTGGGCTCGTGGCGTGCTCGTCGTCCTTGGCGATGCGGGCATACGCCTCTGCGCCACCGAGTTGCCAAGCGAGTTCACCCCATAACGTCCGCGCGACCGTGCCATCTGGCTTGGTGTCTGGATTGCCGGGCGAGATGCGGTTGCCGACCAGCACTACTCGCTTGACGGCCGGGAGTTTCGGGGCTCCGGCCTCCCGCATGACTGGCTCAACGCCCGACAGCTCGGTCAGGGGAACACCGGAGCAAAGGTGGTAAAGGGCGAGCATCGAGTGGGTCTTGCCGCCACCGAAGTTCGTCTGCAACTGCACCACCGGGTCACCGCCCACGCCGGCGAGCCGCTGCACGGCGCCAGCCAGCATTCTCTTGAGGCTCTCGGTCAGGTAAGTGCGGCGGAAGAACTCCACCGGGTCCCGGTACTCCTCGCTCCCTTCGCCCAGATAGGTCTGCCAAAGGTCGGCGGCAAACTCGGCCTGCTGATAGCGGCCGCTGGCCACGTCCTGGTGCGGCGTTACGACCTGCCGCCACGGCTTGAGGTTCTTGGCAGCGCTCTCTACGGCCAGACTCGCCTGCCGCCGCCGTTGACCACGCGCCTGCTCATCGAACCGGACCCGGAGGAGCTCCATCTTCAGCTTGTCGAGTTCGGCCGCCTCCTTTGCGGATACGGCCGTCAGCAGGCGATTCGCCGTGTCGAGCGCCCGATAGGCGTCGTCGCTGGAGAAGAACTCCTGGTGCGCCCAGCGGTTCCGCTGCCCACGTAGTTCGCCCACGAAGCTGCGCTCGGCCGGGCCGAGGACATCCCGGAACACAGTGTTCCAGTTGTCCCACATCAGCTTGAGCAGGGCGGCGACATCCCACTCGGTCAGGGGCCGCTTGCGTAGATTGGGATCGTCGAACCAGTTCAGGACACCGGCGTCCACCCGCTTGTTCTTGATCGCGCGCTTCAGTTCGCGGTCGACGAACGGGCCAAGGCCCGCCTTCAGGAGATCGAGCGCCTTGCCGACGCGCTCGTGATTCGTTGTGGCCATAGGGGCGGGAGTCTAGTGCCGTCCAGTGTCCAATGCACTTGACGCCAGCGTCGGGAGCAACACAGCTACCGCGGATCCTGAGCCTTGGCCAGGAGTTCCCGCAGGGTGTAGTTGACGCTGGCGGCGCCGAAGTCGGGTTCACGCTGGAACGGCTGTCTCACGTAGCGAACCGGTGGGCAGTCGCTTCCGTCGAAGAGCACGATGGCGAGGATGAAGTCGTCAGGCTTGTTCAACGAGTAGAGGATCTCGTTCCTGGTCACTGTGACCGTCGCGGCATCGCTCCGCCGTCCCTTGACTTCGATGAACCGCAGCTTTCCCGTGGTTGAGTCCTGGCTCTCGATGTCGTAGCCGAGCTTCTCCACTTCACGGTCAACGGGTTCAAAGCCGAGACGGCGTTCCGTGTCCATGATGATTCTGCGCGCCTCGGCGGCGGCCCCCTGCGTGTCCGGTTGCCTGATGGTCGAACTCGGGCCGTCGGTCATCAGATCGATCAGGCCGCGGGGAACGACTAGGAGGCCTCCCAGGATCAGCGGAGGGCGGGGGGATATCTGCCGGTCTCGTTTCAGTTCCTCGAACCGCTTCTGGAGGCGCCCCTGCAACGTGTCTGCTCGTCGGCGTGCTTCACCGGAGTTGAGCCGGGCGCCGCTCTTCCCGGCCTCTTCGGCCAGCTTGAGTTGCGCGGCCCGATGGTCCCAGTGGTTGATCTCCTTGGTGAGGCGCTCCTTGACCGCAGCTTCAGTCTTCGCGAGCAACTCCAATCGGGCGTCGCGAATCTCCTTGAGATGTTCGGGAACGACGTTGGCGACGGCATACCCCTGGGCCTCCTGCTCTAAGCTCCGGTCGATCCACTCGCACTCCGGCCGGTCGAGAAGCGCATCGACGGTCGGTTCGCCGTCCTCAAGCGGCCGGTAGTCGAGATACGGCGCGTAGTGCAGATGCCGCGCGACACCACCGGCGTTGAGTTCCACGTAGAGGACTCGCTTGGAGATGACCTGCCGGTCGCCGTTGCGGGTGGTGTTGCCGTCCTGAAGAGAATGCTCGATGGAGAACAGCACTCGTGGTTCCGTGCCGTGGTCCCGCTCGTCGACAAGGACGGCTCCGCGCCGGAGAAGATCGCGGTGACGTTCAAGTGTCAGGTCGATGACTGAATCGAGCAGCGGGTGGCCGGGGCAGACGAAGTTCGCGAGCGGCTGGCCTGGCGGCGCCACGAGCGGTTTCTCGAACACGATCCGTTCGTAGCGTGGCAGTACCGGCGCGCCGGTCCCAATCATCCGATCGCGGTGCCGGATGGTCGCCGGCACATTGGTCACCTCGAAGCGGCCCGGCTCCCTTTGCCACAGCTTGCCACCGAGCCGCTTGAAAGCCTCCTGGAAGAAGGACCTGATGTAGTGGGGCTGCAGGCGGCGCGCTTCGGCACGCTCCATGTCCTCACGGACCCGCTGCACGCGCGAGGCGTCCATCGCGTCGTGCGCCAGCTGCCGCTCTTCCAGCAACTCCTGCAGTGCGTCGTGGTCGAGGGCATGGTCAACAGCGGTGTCGAGCCGGGCGCGCACCTCGGGCTGCTCCCCGTAACGGATCGCTCGGAGCAGCAGGTCGCGTAGAGGACGGCCTTCGAATTCCAGCTTCCCGAGCACATCGAAGACCTGTCCACCGAGCGCCTTTCGGGCCTGGTCCAGCTTCTCCAGCAGCCGCCGGTAGACATCGCCCTCACGGGTGTCCTGAGCGACCAGATTCCAGAGGTGGCATACCTCCGTCTGACCAATCCGGTGGATGCGGCCGAAGCGTTGCTCCAGACGATTCGGGTTCCACGGGAGGTCGTAGTTGACCATCAGATGCGCCCGCTGCAGGTTGATCCCTTCACCCGCCGCATCGGTCGCCAACAGAACCTGGACCTCCGGGTCGTACTGGAAGGCCTCCTGAACCTCCAAGCGCTTCTCGCGCCCGACGCCACCGTGGATCACGACCACCGAGCCTTCCCGGCCCAGAAGAGTGCCGATCCGCTCGTACAGATAACTCAGCGTGTCGCGGTGTTCGGTGAAGAGCACGAGCTTCTGACCTGGCGAGGCGAGTGGCGGAGGGATTGGAGCCGATCCGATGGGCGTTGTCCGTTCACCGATCTGGTCCGCGCGCCCGGACGGGGTGAAGATCTCGGACAACAGTGTGGCCAGTTCACGCCACTTCGTGTCCTGCCCGGCACGGCGCACCTTTAGAGCCAACGCCTCGAGTCTCTTGAGGGTCTCGATCTCAGCCTTCAGCTCGGCGATCGACTGAGCGGCCGTGGCCTGGTCGAGAATCTGTGCCTCGGTATCTTCGGCTTCTTCCTCCGGGGCATCGGCGAGATCCTCCAGGTCGTCCTCGTCGAGTTCGGGCGCAAGGAACCTCATGACCAGGGAGTGCTGGCCTCCGCGCTGGAGAACTTCGAGTTCGCGCAAGCGGCTCTGTAGCCGCTCACGGCGGCGGCGCAAGGACTGGTAGATGGCCTCGGGAGAAGATGCCAGCCGCCTCTGCAAGATGGTCAGTGCGAAGCCGACGGTGCCCGCTCGCTTCGCGTTTGCCAGTGCCTCGGCGCGATTAAACTCTTCGCGCACGTAGGCGGTGACCGCGCCGTAGAGACGGGCCTCGTCATCGGACAGACGGAAGGGCACGGTGTAGGCAATCCGTTCGGGAAACAGCGGCTTTCCGTCGAACTTGAGCAGCCGCTCCTTGACCATCCTCCGCATCAAGTCGGACACGTCCGTCGTGCGAACGCCATCACGGAAGCGGCCCTCGAAACGGTCGCCGTCCAGCAACGCCATGAAGAGCTGGAAGTCGGTCTCCTTGCCGTTGTGCGGCGTCGCCGTCATCAGCAGGAAGTGGCGGGTCAGGCCGGACAGGAGTTGGCCCAGCCGGTAGCGCTTCGTGTACTTGACCTCGTTGCTGAAGTAGGTCGCCGAGAACTTGTGTGCTTCGTCGCACACGACCAGGTCCCACTCGGCGTCCGGCGCCTGCAGTTTCTGCTGCACGTCCTCATCCCGAGACAGCTTGTCCAGGCGCGCGATGACGAGATTCGCTTCCAGGAACCAGTTCCGGGTGCGCGCGGCTTCCAGCTTGTCGTTCGTCAGGATCTCGAACGGGAGGTGGAAGCGGCGGTACAGCTCGTCCTGCCACTGCTCGGCCAAGCCGCCCGGGCAGACGATTAGGCAGCGCTCAAGATCGCCCCGGGCAATCAGCTCCTTGATTAGGAGACCCGCCATGATCGTCTTGCCGGCGCCTGGGTCGTCGGCAAGGAGGAAGCGAAGCGGTTGGCGCGGCAGCATCGCCTCGTAGACGGCCGTGATCTGGTGCGGCAACGGCTCGACGACGGACGTGTGGACCGCCAGCACCGGGTCGAACAGATGCGCGAGCCGGATTCGCTGCGCTTCGGAAACCAGCCGGAACAGAGCGCCGTCCCCGTCGAAAGACCATGCCCGGCCCTGCTCGACAAGCTCCAGCCGGGGCTCGTCTTCGCGGTAGAGAAGCTCAGCGGCGACCACGCCGTCGAGCTTCTTGTAGGTGAGTTCTACTGCCTCCGAACCGTGCCAACGGACGTTGACGACTTCGACGGGCTCATCTGGGTGCACGCCGCGGACGGTGCAGCGCGGCTGGAGGTCTTCGAGGCGCACCGGCGGACGGTACCACTCTCTACTCAGCGCAGTTCACGCCGACGGGCCCTTGACAGCCGCGGCCAAAGAAACTCGCGCGAATCCTCCCACTTGGCCACCTGCGCGACCGCTACCGGCGTCGTTTGTTGATCGCCCGGAGCCACTCGTCCAGCGCTTCGATGTCCGCAGCGAGTGCGTCTGGTTCCGGCATCTCCGCCGGCGCCGCTGCCGCTAGGTCGTGCCCCGGAAGCCACTTGGAGCATTTCGTCATTGCTCGCTCAACAGCCCTACAGTCATCCGACGTTATGTCGGAGAGCACACCCACCTGCAAGGTCTGCACCCCCGGCCGAAAGCGCTCAACTACACCCGCCAGCAGCACCTCCTCTAGGCCGCGTTCCCATGCTTCACGTAGCAGCCCGTAGATGACACCAGCATCCTTCTCGTACGCGGCCTTATGGCCGTGCCGATGGAGCTTCTCCGCCGCCTGCCAGAGCTGCTTAAGGTGTCCGATGCGTTTTCGCACCCTAAGGGCGACCCATGGCAGTTCGTCGAGGCAGACACCTGCACCTTCCGCCAGCTTCCGCACGTGCTGGTCCGCCTGCTCAACCTCCAGATCGCTGGCCAACGCCTTGAGAGCAAGCAGAAAGACGACATCGTGTGTGAACACTACTACCTGCCGAACACGAGCCTCTTCGACAAGTCGTTGGGCGACGGCCTCCCGCCATCGGTAGTCAAGCGACGAAACCGGGTCGTCAAAGACGATTCCCGAAGGGTCTTCCGCCGTACTAAGCTCAGCGAAGAACGCCGCTATGGAAAGACACCTCTGCTCACCTTCGCTGACTACCTTAGGCAACTCAACGCCGGGTGCCCGCGAAAGCACGATCCGGTGGTAAAGAACACCCTCTCTCCCGCCCGCTTCTTTCAGTTCCACTTCCACATGCCTAAAGCGGAGTCTTCCAAGTTCGTCCCGAAAGCTCTGTCGCAGCCTCTCTGTCACCAGTTTCCTCGTGACGGCACTGCTCTTCCTGGTGATTGCTTGAGATCGTGTGTCGTCGATGCATAGCCCGTAGGCTGCGAGCCGTCTCTTCCGGTCGACCTCAGCCAGGACCACTTCCTGTTCTTCGGCCAGTACGGCGCGGTCCTGCAACTCCGCCACTTCTAGCTTCAGCCGTGCACTATCGCCCTCGGCCTTGCTCTCGAGGATTGCACCAAGGCGCTCCTGCATACCCACCGCTAACGAATCCAGCTTAGGCAAGACATCGTCAAGGCAGGGGTAGTCACCAGGCTCGCCGGACTCATTCAACGCGAGCGCTACCGCCCGGCGTCGGTTCTCCGCACAGCCGAGCCACTCCTCCACGGCCAACGCCGTCGCGCCATCTTCGATCGCTAGTTCTGCGAGGGTCTCCGCGACAGACTCCGGCCGCACGTCGAACTGCGTCAAGATCCCACGCATGCCGGCGAAGCGTTCTTTCGTGTCGACGAGCTCGCGCTCCCCTACCGAACTCACGAAGGCACAGAACCTCTCCAGTCTGGCCCGCGCAACGGCCTCCAGATCCTGCTGGCAAAGAACACACCGTGCACCGTCTTCGATTGCGGGAAAAGTCACCTGCGGGTACGCATGTTGCTCGGAGAACTTCCTCGCCGCTTCCCAAAGGCTAGACCAGCTTTCCGACCCGGTACCCTCTAGCGAGCCCTCGCCGAAGGTAAGTGCGCGAATCCGCGCGGCCTCGTCCCGCTTAGCCTGTAGCTCTGAGCGCGTCTCGAACACTGCGGCTACTGCCTCCGAAGACAGGACGTCCCCCACACGACGGAGATGGTGAGCCAACGCCTCAACACGCCCCATTCGTAAACGCAACTCCCTAATCAGCCGATCAGGATCACGTGTTTGAAGATCCGAAAGCGACCTCTCGAGACTTAGTAGCCGCGTCTTCTCGTCATCTGACAAGTCACCGAGAGACCGCACGGCTTCAGGGTCCGTAAGGGAAGTGATGTTCGTCAGCAGCTTGCCTACTGCCGTCTCTTCTCTCACCCTAACCTGCAGTCCCGAGATCCCCTTCGGCTTCAACGAGCGCTGCTCCTTCTCGAGCCGCACACGAATCGCCTTGCAGGCCTGGACCAGCTTGTCGAACAGGTCCAGCCCGAACGGTCGAAAGGCGACATCCGTTCTCTCCGTGAGATAGACAGCCGCGGACTGCGAGTCAAAGACGCTGACGCGAGAGATGTAGTCGTCTTGTTCTTCGCCTGCCCATTCCCGAGCATGCTCTTCATTGCCAACGCGGTACTTGATCGCTACTACTGGACTCAGAGGAGTCGCGCCTGACACCACATTGCCGAGGATCTTCTCGCGCCCACGAGCGCGACACGCGCTCTTGAGAATTCGGATGTAGCCGGTTTTGCCAGCCGCGTTGTCGCCGTACACCACGGTCAAGCTCGGAGCAAGCGTTAGCGTTTGTCCCTCCGCCAGCGCGTTTACTCCGCGATGGTGGTAGATGGACGTGAGTGATACCGGCGCCCCTAGGCGACCAGGGCTAGGCAAGTCCTCCCGCGTGAGTGGACGCGGCTCACGTTGGTCAGCCAGACCGTGAGTTGCCTTGCACACTTCTGCCAGCTCTTCGATGTCCTCGGCCGCTAGTTCGCCCCTAAGGACGAGTCGTCGAAGCGCGTCTCGTTGCCAAGCGGGTCGGCCTACCGACCAGGTTAGTAGCTCATCCAGTACTGTCACTATTGCCTCGCGTATGGACTCCGGTCCGAACGGCCCCTGACGAGCCCAAGAGCACCCGCCGGCCGAACCGTCCCCTGCTTCGCTTCAAGGTCCGACGTTCCCCTCAACTGCCGCGACTCGTCCGCACCGAGCGAGAACGGCCATTCAGTCGTTCTCCGCCATGTCCGCCCCGCAGCCGATGGAGTGCCGATGCTCGCAGCGGTTCGTCGTGTACACGCTCCGAAGTACCAGAGGGGGGACATCCCCGGACGCTACAAGGCGCGAGGGCCGAAGCCGGCGACGATCTAGCGATCCGGCCCTAGTCCGCAAGGCTGAAGGCGTCGCAAGACTGCGGTCACACCGCCAGGCGGAAGGCCGTGTTCGGTCTCGATCTCCTCCACCGGGCGGTCTCGGTCAAAGACATACGACCTGGCGACCTCAAGGTCGCCAGTGAGCTGCTCCAGGATCTTGCGGTTCGTCTCGTTCTGCTTGGTCTTCCCTTCTTCGTTGGTCCGGTGCTTGTCGAGCACCTCTTTCTGCACTACAGCCATTCCTGCTCCTATGCTCACCCACGTATGCACCACACGATGCCAAGCGTAAGGCGCGAGTGTGTTGGCGCCTCAGCGAGGTCATGGCGGAGAGGGAGGGATTCGAACCCTCGGTCCGAGTCACCCCGGACAACTGCTTAGCAGGCAGCCCTGTTCGACCACTCCAGCACCTCTCCCGAACGCGGGAGTCTAGCAGCGGAGTTGGGCGGCGTGGAGCGGGCGGGGGCGCAGTGGCGGGCGTCGCCGCTTCGCGGCGCGTTCTATCCGGAAAGCCGGCCAGAAGGCCGGCGCACCCAGTGGGCGGAGCGGCGCACCCAGTGGGTAGCAGCCGCTGGTTGGAGGCCGGCGACCTTTGCTGAGGCCGGTCTGGCCTCAGGTCCGTGCCGCCACGTCGACTCGCGCCTGCGCGGTGTCCACGCGGTCCTTCAGGGCGCCCTGCTCCTCGAAGCTGGCGCGGTCGTACTCGGCGGTCAGCTCGTCGCGCTCGGCCGTGGCGGCGGCGGCGTCGATGTTCTCGGCCGGCTCCGCGGTCTCGGTGAGCACGGTGACCGTGTCGTCCGCGACTTCGCAGAAGCCCGGCGCCACGGCGACGAAGCGGCGCGCACCGCCATCGGCCGGCTGGTAGCTCAGCTCGCCCGGCCGTAGCGTGCTGATCAGCGCCGTATGCCCGGGCAGGATGCCCATGTCGCCCTTGCGACCGGGCAGGCCGACATCCGAGCACTCGACTTCGAGCAGCTTCTCGGCGTGGGTCACCAGGATGAGATTCAAACCGGCCACGTTCATTCGCTCCGCTGATTCCGCCTCTGGGCCGCTAGGCCGCCAGGAGCTTCTGGCCCTTGTCGACCGCTTCGTCGATCGTGCCGACCATCATGAACGCCTGCTCCGGCAGCTCGTCGAGCTCGCCGGAGAGAATCGTCTTGAAGCCCTCGACGGTGTCTTCGATCTTCACGTAGCGGCCTTCGAGGCCGGTGAACTGGGTGGCAACGAAGAACGGCTGCGACAGGTAGCGCTCGATCTTGCGCGCCCTGGCGACGACTAGCTTGTCGTCCTCGGACAGTTCCTCGACGCCGAGGATGGCGATGATGTCCTGCAGGTCCTTGTAGCGCTGCAGCACCATCTGCACCTGGCGGGCGACGCCGTAGTGCTCGTCGCCCACGACGGCGGGTTCGAGGATCTTCGAGCTCGAGTCGAGCGGGTCGATCGCCGGGTAGATGCCCTTCTCGACGATCGCGCGGGACAGGGTCGTCGTCGCGTCGAGGTGGGCGAAGGCAGTAGCCGGCGCCGGGTCGGTCAGGTCGTCGGCGGGGACGTAGATCGCCTGCACCGAAGTGATCGAGCCCTTCTTGGTCGACGTGATCCGCTCCTGGAGGGCGCCCATCTCGGTCGCGAGGTTCGGCTGGTAGCCGACCGCGCTGGGCATCCGGCCGAGCAGCGCGGAGACCTCGGAACCGGCCTGGGTGAAGCGGAAGATGTTGTCGACGAAGAGCAGCACGTCGCGGCCTTCGACATCCCGGAAGTACTCCGCGACGGTGAGTGCCGAAAGGCCGACGCGCAGCCGGGCGCCGGGCGGTTCGGTCATCTGGCCGTAAATCAGCGCCGCTTTGCTGTCCTTCAGCGCCGCGTGGTCGACCTTGGTCAGGTCGAAGTTGCCGGTCTTCTCGTAGTTCTCGAGGAAGTCCTCGCCGAAGGTTACGACCCCGGCCTCGACCATCTCGCGCAGGAGGTCGTTGCCCTCGCGGGTGCGCTCGCCGACGCCGGCGAACACGGAGAAGCCGCCGCCCTGGACGGCGACATTGTTGATCAGCTCCTGGATCAGCACCGTCTTGCCAACTCCGGCGCCGCCGAACAGGCCCGTCTTGCCGCCGCGGGTGTAGGGCTGAAGCAGGTCGACGACCTTGATCCCGGTCTCGAACATCTCGGTCGATGTCGCCTGGTCCTCGAACGCGGGCGCCTCGCGGTGGATCGGCCAGCGCTCCTCGGCCTCAACCGGCCCCAGCGTGTCGACCGGCTCGCCGATGACGTTCAGCACCCGGCCCAGGGTCGCCTCGCCGACCGGTACCGAGATCGGTTCGCCGAGGTCCTTGGCCTCCATGCCGCGCACGACGCCGTCCGTCGGCTGCATGGACACCGCGCGCACGAGGTTCGAGCCCAGGTGCTGGGCCACTTCGGCCGTCAGGTCGATGCTGCCGTCGTCGTTCTTCACGCTGACGGCGTTCAGGATCTCGGGCAGTTGCTCGGCCGGGTACTCGATGTCGAGCACCGGTCCGATCACCTGGACCACCTTGCCGGTCGCGCCGGACGTGTTGCTTGTGTCGTTCACGGTGTGTGCCTCTCTTGTCTCTAGCCCTCTAGGGCGTTGGCGCCCGAGACCACTTCGATCAGCTCGGTGGTGATCTCGGCCTGGCGCGAGCGGTTGTATTGCAGGGTCAGCGCGTCGATCAGTTCGCCGGCGTTCTTCGTTGCGCTGTCCATCGCGGTCATCCGGGCAGCGTGCTCAGCGGCCTGCGACTCGAGCAGCACCCGGTAGATCTGGAAGGTGACGAAGCGCGGCAGCAGGTCGTTCAGGATCTCGGCCTCGGACGGCTCGTACAGGTAGTCGCGGTGGTCGCCGTCCGCAGCGCCGCCCTCTTCTCCGACCACCTCCTCTCGCGCGATCGGCAGCAGGCGCTCCCAGCTCACCCGCTGGCTCAACACGGAGATGAACTCGTTGTACACCGCGTAGACCGCGTCGTACTCGCCGTCGGAGAAGGCCTTCGAGACTTCGGCAGCCAGTTCCTGGGCGGTGCCGTAGTTCAGGTCCTTGAAGAGGCCGCGGCGGGCGCCGCGCATCGGGCTGCCGCGGTGGGTAAAGAAGTCGGCGCCGCGGTTGCCCAGGGCGAGAATCTCGCCGCCGCCGCCCCGCGTCGCCATTTCCTGTTCGGCCCGGCGTTGCACGTGGGCGTTGAAGGCACCGCACAGCCCCTTGTCGCCCGTGACAACCAGGACCAGGGTCTTGCCCGAACCGGCCTCGCCGCCGTCGTCGCCGCCCGCAGGCGTCAGCAGCGGGTGCTCCACCTCGCCCGCCGACACGGCGGCGAGATGCTCCGTCACCTTGCGCAGTTCCAGGGCGTACGGGCGCGTCGCGAGGATCTGGTCCTGCGCGCGACGCAGCTTCGCCGCGGCGACCATCTTCATCGCCTTGGTGATCTGCTGCGTGTTCTTCACCGACCGGATGCGCCGGCGAAGATCGATCAGGCTCGCCATCGTTCAGACCTACCTCAAGAAACCGTCTCTGCCGGTCCTAGTTTTCTTCCACAGCCGCGTCGGGGTTCTCGGCCACGAAGAGCTGGAAGGCCCGGCCGATCGCCTCCATGACCTCGGCGTCCAGCTCGTCGCTGAGCTTGCCTTCCTCGCGGATGCGGTCGCGGAGTTCAGGCGCCTCGTCGCGGATGTGGCGGTGCATGAACTCCTCGAACGGCCGCACGGCCTCGACCTTCAGGTCGTCCAGGGCACCGCGGGTGCCGGCCAGAATCGAGAGCACCTGGTCCTCGATCGACAGCGGCGCGTACTGGCCCTGCTTCAGGAGTTCGACCAACCGCTCGCCGCGCGCCAACTGCTGCAGGGTGACGCGGTCCAGGTCGGACCCGAACTGCGCGAAGGCCGCGAGCGACCGATACTGCGCGAGGTCGAGGCGCAACGTGCCGGAGTTCTTGCGCATCGCGCCGATCTGCGCGTTGCCGCCGACCCGGCTGACCGAGATGCCGACGTTGACCGCCGGACGCACGCCGGAGAAGAAGAGGTCGCCCTCGAGGAAGATCTGGCCGTCCGTGATCGAGATCACGTTCGTCGGGATGTAGGCCGAGACGTCGCCGGCCTGGGTCTCGATGATCGGCAACGCGGTGAGCGAACCGCCGCCGTTGGCGCGCGAGAGTTTCGCCGCCCGCTCGAGCAGCCGGGAGTGGAGGTAGAAGACGTCGCCCGGGTAGGCCTCCCGACCCGGCGGCCGCCGCAGCAGCAGGGAGACCTCGCGGTAGGAGGCGGCCTGCTTGGAGAGATCGTCGTAGATGACCAGCGCGTGCTGGCCGTTGTAGAGGAAGTACTCGCCCATCGCGCAGCCCGCGTAGGGCGCGATGAACTGGAGCGGCGCCGGCTCGGAGGCGGTGGCGGCGACGACGATCGTGTGCTCCATCGCGCCGTTGTCCTCGAGCGTCTTGACCACCTGGGCGACCGTCGACCGCTTCTGGCCGATCGCGACGTACACGCAGATCACGTCGCCGCCCTTCTGGTTGATGATCGCGTCAACGGCGACGGCGGTCTTGCCGATCTGCCGGTCGCCGATGATCAGCTCGCGCTGGCCGCGGCCGATCGGGATCATCGAATCGATCGCCTTGATCCCGGTCTGCATCGGCTCGGACACCGGCTCGCGCTCGACGACGCCGGGGGCGATCCGCTCGAGCGGGTAGTTGTCCGCGGCCTCGATCGGTCCCTTGCCGTCGACCGGGTTGCCGAGTGGGTCGACGACGCGGCCGACCATTCCCGGCCCCACCGGGACCTCCATGACGCGGCCCGTGCGGCGGACCTCGTCGCCCTCTTCGACCAACCGCGACTCGCCCATCAGCACCGCGCCGATCTGGTCTTCCTCCAGGTTCAGCGCCAGCCCGTAGACATCGTTCGGAAACGCCAGCAGCTCGCCCGCCATGGCCTGCTCCAGGCCGTAGACGCGGGCGATGCCGTCACCGACACTCAGGACGGTACCGACTTCGGCGACGTCGACCTCGGCCTCGTAACCCGCCAACTGGCGCTCGAGGACCGCTGCGATCTCATCGGCTCTTACCTGCATGTTCTCTCTACTCCCTGTAGGTGCGCCCCGGGCTTCGGAGCGTCTTCGAAGTGCTGACTGTTGCTAACTCGCCGACTCCGCCGTCAACCTGGATTCCAGCACGGCCAACTGGCCCCTAACGCTCGCGTCGTAGCGGTAACTCCCGAACTGGGCCACGAAACCGCCGATCAGACTCGGGTCGACCTGGGCTTCCAGCCGCACCTCGGCGCCGGAGAGCCGCTCGAGGGCGCCCTGGAGCCGCGCCTGCTGGTCGGCATGGAGTTCCTCGGCCGCGGTCACGGTGGCGCTGACCACGCCGTGGGCGCGGTCGAGCAACTCGTTGATCGCCTCGAGGATCGCCGGCAGGTGGACCAGGCGGTAGTTGTCGAGCAGCAGCCGCAGCAGCCGTCGCGTCAGGTCGCCGGCTTCCAGCATCTCAGCGATCTCGTCGACCACCGCCCTCTTCGTCGCCGGCGGCACGCCCGGGTTCGAGGCCATGCGCCCCAACCGCGGCACGGCGCGCATCGCGTCGGCGAAGGCGGCCAGTTCGTCACGGGTGGCCTGGGCCGCGTCGAGCGACCCGGCGGCGCCCATCAGCGCCTGCGCGTACGGCCTCGCGTAGCGATAGATCATCGTGCGTCCGCTCCGGAGGACGTTTCGTCGGCGCGGCTCTCCAGGCTGAGCAGTCCGCGATCGAGGATGCGCCGGCGCGCGGCCGAATCGACCTCCCGCTCCAGGCGAGCGGTCGCAAGCGTTGTCGCGAGTCGCGCCGCGTGCTGCGCGAGCTCGACCCGGGCGCGTGCAGCGCGGCTCCGGATCTCGGCGCGCGCCTGTTCGATCATCCGCTCGCGCTCGCGCCCGGCCAGCGAGACGATCTCCTGCGCATCGCGCTCGCCCTGCCGCTCCGCGCGCTCGACGGCCTCCGCAACCTCCGCCTCCAGCGCGGCCAGTTGACCGGCGAGGCCTTCGCGCAGCTCCTCCGCGTCGGCGCGCTGCCGGCGGGCGGTCATCAGGCTGTCGCGGATCTGGACCCGACGATTCTCGAGCGCCGCCCCGGCCTTGGGCACGATCAGGTAGCCGATTCCGCCGAAGAGCACGAGCATGTTGAACCAGCGGAAGACCCAGCGCGGCAGGCCGAGGAAGTGAGTCGCTTCGCCGACCTCGGCGCCGAACGCCGCGCCCGCGCCGGCGAACAGCGTCCAGAGCAACACCGCGAAGAGTGTCCTGGCGGCCACCGGCCTCATGACGGCGCCCCCATCAGCTTCGCGGTCATCTCCGCGGCGAGGCGCTCGGCACGGACCTCGAGGGTCCGGCGCTGTTCAGCCGTCTCCGCGTCCAGCGAGGCGATCGCCTGCTGGAGCTCCGCGTCCGCTTCCTGCCGCGCCTCGGCGACCAACCGTTCGCGGGCCTGCTGCGCCTCGCGCCGCATCTCGTCGCGGCGGGTGGCCGCCTCGACCCGGGCTTCCTTCAGCTTCTCCCGCTGCGCCTCGATCCTCGCCTCGACTTCGGCCTGGGCGCGGTCGAACGTCTCCTGCGCGGTCACGATCTCGCTGTCCCGCTCCCGGAGCATCTTCATGACCGGCCCGATGAGGAAGATCCGCACCACCACGTAGGTGGCCCAGAAAATCGCCATGATGACCAGAAGGCTGGCGTCGAAATCCACAGCTACTCGTCCCGCGGTCGTCCGGGTCTGTTTCTCTCGGGCTTGGTGTTCCGGCGTTGATCCGGCTCGTCGTTCCGGGTCTTCCAGGTTCCTGCGAAGCCGATTCTCTCGGGCGGCTCGATACGCGAGCGCAGACCCCTACCAAGGGCTGCCAAACCTCTCTCGCCCAGAGCCCGAAAGCGGCGGTAACGTAACACGGCTGCCAGGGGTGGTCAACGGCAGCAGCGAGCGACGAACGTCAAGGCGCGAGCTCACGCGCTACGCGAAAGTTCTCGCCCCGGAATCCCGAGCGGTCGGCGAGTCCGAAACGGAAAGCCGATCGCATTTCCTGCGGGCCATCCCTCCAGGATCCGCCCCGGATGACGTGACGGGAACAGTCTCCCTCAAGCCAGGCGCTGCCGTCGGAAGGAGCGCCCTCGTAGCTGTCGTTCCAACAGTCCTGGACCCACTCCCAACCATTGCCCTGCATGTCGTGAAGGCCCCACGCGTTCGACGGGAACTGGCCCACCGGCGCCGAGAATCGAAACTCGTCCCCGCAAGCCCAGCAGTTCGCGCGGCTGGTGCCAAACTCCTCGCCCCAGGGGTAGGGAGTCGTCGAACCCGCCCGGGAGACGTACTCCCACTCTGCCTCGCTGAGGAGGCGGTACTTCTCGCCCGTCTCCTCGGACAGCCACCGCGCATATGACACGGCACCCGACCAGGACACCGCACCCGCCGGACTGCGTCCCCCTTCGTGCTGCTTGTAGCCGGTTGCGCTCCAGGAGGGCGAGAAGCGCACGAACTCGTCAAGCGTCACGACGTACTTCGAAACCGCGAACCGCCGCGGGATCGTCACTTCCCGGACCGGCAGCTCGTTCTCATTGCACTCGACGCCCGACGCGCAACCCATGCGGAACGTGCCGGCGGGGACTACGACCATCTCCGGACCCGGGTCGCCCGAACTCAACGTGTCGGAGAAGGTGGCGCCGGGTTGCAGAGCCGCGGACTCCTGACTACCGGGTTGGGCTTCGAAGGCCATGGCGGCTGCCGCCGGCAGAACGGCCAGAAGCGAGGCATACGCAAGGGTCTTCTTCATCGGTCATGTCCTCCCTCTCAACCAGGTCGTGACCGGAAGAATCTAGCGTAGCGAACGCCTGCTCCCTCAGTGCGCGGGCGCGGTCGCCGCTGCGCGGCGACCTTTCTGGCGCGCTAGCCTGACCGCATGGTCCGCCTGGAGTGCGTTCCGAACATCAGTGAGGGGCGGCGCGGAGACGCCATCGACGCCTGCGTGGAGGCGGCTTCGACGCCCGGAGTGCGGGTGCTCGACGTGTCCTCGGACCCGGATCACAACCGGACGGTGTTGACGTTGCTGGGCGAGGCTGACGATCTGGTAGCGGCCGTCGAGGGCCTTGCCGCCATGGCGATCGAGTGCATCGACGTTGCCCGTCACCAGGGCGCTCATCCCTTCCTGGGCGCCCTGGACGTCGTGCCGTTCGTGCCCCTGGAAGGTGACGCGATGCCGGCGGCGATTGACGCCGCACTCCGGGCGGCGGATGCGCTCGCCGCGCTCGAGCTACCGGTGTTCCTGTACGGCGATGCCGCGTCCGATGCCAGGCGGACAGCCCTCGCCGACCATCGCCGCGGCGGTCTCGCGCGGTTGGGCGAGCGGATGGCGAACGGCGAGTGGCTGCCGGATCGTGGTCCGAGCCGGCTGCATCCGGCCGGCGGCGCGGTGTGCGTTGGCGCGCGGCCGCCGCTGGTCGCCTTCAACCTGTTGCTCGACACGGACCAGGTCGCCGCGGCGAAACGGATTGCGGCGTCGCTCCGCGAATCGGGCGGAGGACCACCCGGTGTGCGAGCGCTGGGGTTCCTTCTGGAGAGCCGCGGGCAGGCCCAGGTCAGCGTCAACCTGACGGACTGCGATCGGACGTCGTTGCTCGACGTCGTTCGGAGCGCCGACGAACTGGCGGCTGCGGCCGCCGTCCGGGTCGTCGAGACGGAGTTGATCGGGTTGGCGCCGCGGCGAGTGGTGCCGTCGGGTGGCGCGGAGGTGCTTCGGTTACCCGGGCTCTCTGCCCGGCAGATCCTCGAGACCCATCTCTAGCCGTCGCGGCATGCCGTCGAACGACCCGGACGACATCGTGACCAGAACGTCGCCGGCACGCGCCACCGCGAGCGCCTTCTCAAGCAGCACATCGTTCGATTCGCAGGCCGTCGCCTCCGCCCCGAGTCGCTCGACGTCCGCCGCCAGCCGCTCCGGATCGAAGCCCTCCTCGCCCAGCCGTTCGCGGTGGAACACCGGGGCCAGGAAGACCCGGTCGGCCGACACGAGCGAGGCCGCGAGATCGGCGGCGAACTGGCGGCGGCCGGCGCTCAGGCTCCGCGGCTCGAAGAGGGCAACCAGCCGGCGGCCGGGGAAGCGCTGCCTTAGCGCCGAGAGCGACGCCGCGACTTCCGACGCATGGTGGGCGAAGTCATCGATCACGACGACGCCCGCCGCCGAACCTACGACTTCGAGCCGGCGCTTCACGCCGCGGAACGTGGCCAAAGCCTCCAGCACGGCCTCGGGATCCAGACCGTCGGCCCGTGCAGCGATCCAGACCGCCGTCGCGTTCGCCGCGTTGTGCTCGCCCCAGACGCCGAGTTCGATCCGCTGGCGCTTGCCGGCTTCATCCAGCTCGAACGAGATGCCGTTCTCGCCGCTCTCGACCGGGCCGACGATCCGCACCTCGCCAACCCCGGCACTGCCGGTCTCCGTGCGGCCGGTCTCCGTTCCACCGGCCCCAGTGCCGTAAGTCACGACGCGGCACGGACTCGCCCTAGCCACCCGCTCGACGGCCGGGTAGTCGGCGCAGGCGATGAGCAACCCGCTCGACGGCAGCCGCTCGACGAGCCCGAGGAAAGCCCGTTCGAGCCCCTCGAAGTCCGGATAGAGATCGACGTGGTCGTGCTCCAGGCTGGTCAGGATCACGGTCTCCGGCCGGTAGTGCCAGAACTTCGGGCCGCGATCGAAGTAGGAGGCGTTGTACTCGTCGCCCTCGATCGCGAAGCGCGGCCCGCCGCCGAGCGCGAACCCGGACGGCAGGCCGATTGGCGCGCCGCCGATGAGGTAGCCGGGATCGGCGCCGGCGCGGGAATAGACCCAGGCCGCCATCGCGGTCGTCGTCGTCTTGCCGTGGCTGCCGGCAACGACCAGCGGCCGGCGGTCCCGGAGCACGAAACGGTCAAGCGCTTCGGGCATCGACAGCCGCGGCAGGCCGCGTTCTTCGGTCGCCATCGCCTCCGGGTTCGTCCGCGGGACCGCGTTGCCGACGATGACCAGATCCGGCCGCGGCTCCAGATGAGCCGGGTCGTAGCCCACCAGGGGTTCGACGCCGGCGTCGGCCAGCAACTCGCTGGTCGGCGGGTAAAGAGGTCCGTCCGATCCGCGGATGTCGTGGCCCAGGTCGCGCAGCAGGCAGGCGAGCGGCGCCATGCCGGTGCCGCCAATCGCGATCAGGTGGATGTCCAAGGCTACGACCGCGGCGGTCGCTTCCAGAGACTCGCCTCGTCGCGGGTCGCGGCCGGTCCTCGCCGGCGGCGTTCCAGCGCGCCGTCCACGTCGGCCAGCCGTTCCGAGAGGGTGCTCCGCTGCAATTCCGTCAACTCGGCGATCCCCGCGAGGGCGAGATCGAGCAGGCCGTCGAACTCCGGCCGCGTGAACACCCGGCCCTCCGCGGTGCCCTGCACCTCGATCAGGCTGCCTTCGCCTGTCGCCACGACGTTCAGGTCGACCTGGGCGTCCCGGTCCTCGACGTACTCGAGATCAAGCAGCAGCTCGTCCTCGCAGATGCCGACCGACACAGCGGCCACGGAGTGGATCAGCGGCCACTTCTTCAGGTCGCCCTCGAGCAGCATCTTCGCGAGTGCCGCGACGACGGCGACGTAGGCGCCGGTGATCGACGCCGTCCGGGTGCCGCCGTCGGCCTGGATCACGTCGCAGTCGACGGCGATCGTGACTTCCGGGAGTTTGCGCAGGTTGACCGCGGACCGGAGCGAACGGCCGATCAGGCGCTGGATCTCCGACGTGCGGCCCGAAGGTCGGCCGCGCGACACTTCCCGCCTCGAACGGGTGAGCGTCGCCCGCGGCAGCATCGCGTACTCGGCTGTCAGCCACCCCTGGCCCTTGCCGATCAGGAAGGGCGGTACCCGGCGCTCGACGCTCGCGGAACAGAGCACCCGCGTGTCGCCGCACTCGACCAGCGCGGACCCCTCCGCGAACTTCATTGCGTCCAGTTCGATCGACACCGGCCGCAGGGCCGAGGCCGACCGATCGCCGCTGCGTACAAAGCCGCCCGTTCGTTCTGCTCCAGTCACGGTGCTTCCACCTCCTCAGGTTGTCTCGGCCTGGTTCACGTCGATCCACTCGAGGGGCGCGGGTTCGCCGAGAATCCGCTCCGCGAGTCTGGCGAAGCGGGAACCCGCGTCGGTGGCGAAGAGTCTCACACTTGGGTCGCGAGGCCCACTCCCACCACGCCAGCCGGCCCGCCGAAGCCGTTGCTCCACCGCCAGGCTCGTCGATTCGGCCGAGTCCACCAGGGTCACGCCCGGCCCGCAGACCCTAGCCAGCACGCCCCGCAGCAGCGGGTAGTGCGTGCAGCCGAGGAGCAGGGTGTCGATCTCAGCTTCGAGCAGCGGTGCGAGGTAGCGGACGACGATCCGTTCCGTGATCTCGTCGTCCTCCCAGCCCTCCTCGACCAGGGGCACGAGCAGCGGGCAGGCCTGTTGACTCACCCGCAAGTCCGGGTTCAGCCGCCGGATCGCGTGCTCGTAGGCACCCGACCGGACCGTCGACTCGGTGGCGATCACGCCGACGTGCCGGCCGGCGGCCGCCACCGCGGCCGACGCTCCCGGCTCCAGCACGCCCCAGTGCGGGGTCCGCACGTCCAGGTCCTCGAGCGCCATCGCCGACGCCGTGTTGCAGGCGACGACCAGGGCGTCGACGCCGCGCCGTTGCAGGAAGTCGACGTTGGCCTGCGAGTAACGCAGCACCGTGCGCCGCGACTTCGTGCCGTACGGCAGCCGCGCCGTGTCGCCCAGGTAGAGGATCGAGGCGGCGGGCAGGCGCTGGCGCAACGCCGCGACCACAGTGAGGCCGCCGACGCCCGAATCGAAGACGCCGATCAGGGGCTCGGAACCGGGCACCGTCAGATCCCGCCCACCGGCTCCGCGTTCCGCGACAGGTCGGCCATCAGGGGACGGGTCGTGTCGACGTGACCGGCGAAGGTCGGGCGCTGCTCTCCGTTCCACATGAGCACTACGCTGTCGATGCCGAGGTTGTTCGCGGTCAGACTGTTCACGAGGCTGTAGACGGCCAGGAGTTCCTCCGTCAGCCCCATCGCCGGCCGCTCCAGGAACACCGCCGGCCGGTCCGCCGCTCGGGTTGACCCCGTCCCGGAACCCACCTCGACGGTCGTCAGGTCGACGTAGGCGACTCCGTCGAGGAGCTCCACCTCGAGCAGCCCGACCCCGGCCGGGAGAGCCGGCAACAACTGTTCGATGGACTCGGGCGACTCGCCGTCCTCATCCGAATCGGCGGAACTCGCAACCGGGACCGCGGCTTCTGTTCCTTCCGGGCCCGCGATGAGTGCTTCGATGATGACGGCCGCCGTCTCCTCAGCGCTGTCTTCGGCGCGGATCGGCTGCGGCTCGCAGCGAAGCAATCCGGCGGCACTCGGAAAACACACCGTGGCCAGGAAGTCCTCGCCCGGAAGGACGAGTTCCATCTCCCCGTCGCTGTCTCCAATCTCGCCCGAGCCGCCGCAACCGGCTAGAAGCACGAGAACGACGACCGAGCACAGGCCCGACCGCGGACGGATCACGATCCCGCCCCGTCGGGTGCGGTCTCGGCACGACCCGAGGAGACGCCACGGTAGAGCCGGATCGCCCGCCCGATCGCCTCGATCAGGACCTGACGGTAGGACTCGTCGAGCAGCGGCGTCCTTTCTTCTTCGTCGCCGCCCAGCGAACCGAGTTCGATCAGAACGGCAGGCATCGAAGCTCCGGTCAGCACGCGCAGCGGGGCGCGACCGACCCGCCGGTTCGGCTGCTCGAGCGCGTCGCTGACATGACTCTGGATCAGCCGCGCCAGGAGTCCGCTTCGTTCGAGCTGACCGTCCTGCACCCGCTCCCACAGTTCGAGCGCCGGGACGGCGACGGGGATCTCCTGGTCCTCGCCGGGATCGTCGCCCGGATCGTCGAACGTGTCCTCCTCGAAGGTGTCCTCCTCGAAAGCGCCCGGCTCGAAAGCGTCCTCCTCGAAGGCGTCCAGGTCGAGTGCCATCCGTGCGCCCGCCGACGGGCGCACGGACTGGTTCGCGTCTTGCTCGTTCCCTCGCAAGCCGGGTTCTTCTTCTCCGACCGATTCACCCCACTCGGCATCGTCGATCGGCCCGCTTTCCGAGCCTTCCTCTTCGGCTGTCTCGAAGAGGGCCGGCGGCGGATCGAGGACGTAGGCTTGAAACCCGTCGTCCGAAGCCCACGGGGAGTCCGGACTCACGTGCAGCGACAGGAACAGGTCGGCCCGTCGCTGGTTGGCCACCGCGGTCCGGTTCTCGAGCGTCACGTCGCTGTCGCCGGTTCGGGTCAGCACGACCCGCGCGCCCAGGTTGCTCGCCAGGTGCGCTCTCAGTTCCCGCGCGATCGCGAGCACCAGGTCTTTCTCGGCCGCGCCTGAAGCCGACGTCACACCGGTGTCGGCGCCGCCATGGCCGGGGTCGAGGACGATGCGGAACTCTCCCGTTTCCTCGTCGCGCCGGGAGAGGGCGCGCGGCGTGCGTCCCGTTCGATCCCGAGTGATGTCCATGACGAGTTGAACCCGGGGCGCACGCCCGAGGATGTACGGCTCCGACGCCTCGGCTC
>Ga0209543_1001137_pt1 | contig 26542 bp, 19 predicted proteins | sample MesohylFT_FD_187296 | JGI IMG/M metagenome (GOLD analysis project Ga0209543, IMG submission 187296) | Host-associated microbial community of the marine sponge Aplysina aerophoba from Gulf of Piran - sponge mesohyl, lysed by freeze-thaw... | ecosystem: Host-associated > Porifera > Sponge >...
CAGCCTTCTCGTCAAGCAGGGTAATGAACTTGCCCCAAGTCTGCTCCTGTATGCTCTTTGCCAGGTTTGTGTTGCGAAGCATATTCTTTGTCTTTAGTTTCTCTACCGCTATGAAGTCGTACATCCTGGCTATCTCCGAGGTCAGTCTGTGGAGATAGTCTCTTTCTTTGTCCGTAAGCCTCTGCCATTCCTTTGCAAGCAGGGATACGGCTTTACGCCAGTTGTTGCTTCCCTTCACCTTGCGGGACACGGACCTCTGCAAGCGTATGATCTTCTTTCTGTCTATTTCCCGCTTCTCCACGGTCTCCCCATCGCTAAGCGTCAGACGCTTCGATATCCCCATATCTATCCCTACGGGGTTAGTGACCGGTTTTGTCTCGGGTGTCGGCAGTTCGTAGGACAGGCAAACCTCGGTACGCAGGGGTTTTCTGGTAATTCTGATTGCCTTGAGCAGATTATTAGGCGGGAGTTCCCGGGATGGTCTTACCTCAATGCGGGGCAATCCCTTGATCTTGAGGACCAGCTTATCACCCTGCTTCTTGAGCATACGCCAGCACTGGTCGTTTATCTCTATGGTTCGCCAGCGTCTCCGGTTCTTGAAACGGGGGAATCCGGCTTTCTCTTTTGCTTTCACCCGGCGGAAAAACGACTTGTACGCCTTGTCAAGCCTCGATAGCACGCCTCGGAACACGATACTGGATACAGCCTCAAACTCCGGCAACTCCGCTCTTACCTGCACAAGTTCCTTGTACTGGTCATAGAGACTGCGGCTTTCGCCTGTCTTTCTGTAGCAGTCAATGCGGGATTCCAGTCCTGCATTGTACAACTCGGCGCTCATCCCAAATATCTGAGACAGCGTCTCATGCCCCGACTTGGATAACTTCACCCTGCACTTGTAAGTCCTTACCATTACTATATTATACCCGGTTTCTGACCATCTGAAACCTGACCCGTCAAGTTAAATACATAATTCCCTTAGCATACCATAACAGGAAAAAGGCGGCAGGAGCGTAACAGGCAAGGAAAAAGGCGGATACTCAACGTCAGTTCGCGAACCACCAGCGGCTTGCGCCTCTCGCGCCGTCAATCTGCCAACTGCCGGCAAGATGCGGCCCGTGTTGCACTTTCTTGTTGCGCGCATAGACGAAGTTGGCAAACATGGGAATGATAGTGCCACCGTCGTCGCGCGCCAGCTGCTGCATCTCGCGGTACATGGCCGTGCGCTTTGCCTGGTCCAGTTCCGCCTTGGCCAGCAGCAACAGTTCGTTAAAGCGCTTGTTCTTCCATCGGCTTTCATTCCACGCGGCATCGTCCTTGTAGGTCAGCGTGAACATGACGTCGGGAGTTGGCCGCGCACCCCACTGCGCTACGCAGAACGGTTTTTTGAGCCACACGTTTGAATAATAGCCGTCGCTCGGCTCGCGCACCACGTTAATCTCGATTCCGGCGGCCTTGGCCTGCTGAGCGAACAGCACGCACATGTCAACCGCCCCCGAATAAACGGTATCAGCAACGGAGAGGTTCACCTTGAGCTTTTCCCTGCCGGCCTTTTTGAGCAGCGCCTTGGCCTGCTCGGGATCATACTTGCGCTGCGGCAGGTCCGCCCAGTAGGGCATGTTCGGCGAAACGTGGGCGTCATTGCCGGGAATCGCCATGCCGAACGCGATCTTTTCGATGATTTCCTCGCGGTCGATGGCGAGCTTCATGGCGTTTCTCACGTTGACGTCGTCAAACGGTGCGGTATCGCAGAACATCGGCATCGTGAGCGCCGAACCGCTGGGAACGTTATCTATCTCGATATTCTTGTTGCGCCGCAGCAGATTCAGAGTCTTGAGTTCAACCTGCGTAACGGCATCCACCTCGCCCGTGACCAGCGCTATCTCGCGTGCGTTGGGGTCGTTTAGAACCACGAGCTCAACCTTGTCGAAGTAGGCACCTTCCAGATGCCATCCGTCATGGCGCACAAGCTTCGTTCCGATGCCGGGGCGGTGATTGACTATCTTGTAGGGACCGGCGCCGTCACCTGACTGCCAGTCGACGGTGCCGTCGGCGTTGGCCGGCAGCATGGCCAAGTGGTAGTCGGTCATCAGCCAGGGCAGGTCCGCATTGCCGCTTACCAGTTTTATCGTAATGGAGTGAGGGTTGTTCTTGACGATTTCCTTTACGTCCTTGAGCAGGGACGCGGCCGCCGAAGAGGTCTTGTCGCCACGATGATGGTTAAGAGAGGCGATAGCATCATCCGCGGTAAAGGGCCTACCGCTGTGAAAAGAGGCGTTTTTGTCCAGCTTGAATGTCCACTCGGAGGCATCGTCCGACGCCGACCACGAAACCGCCATGTCGGGACCCAGGCCATTTTGCGGAGTGATCAGGGTCAGGAAGCTGCGATGAATGTGCGCGAGCTGGATGGTGGCAAAGCTTACATAGGTGCCGGGGTCATGGGTGTCCGAGGTGTTGCCGTCATGCAGTCCCAGCCTGAAGGTGCCGCCTTTTCTGGGCGAAGCCGCCATCACTTCCGCATTCCAGAGCACCGAAGCGGCTGACACGGTTATTCCCGCGGCGACTAGAAAACGGATAAAATCCCGGCGGCTCAAGCGCCCGTCGCGCCCGTCGCTTTTCATCTGTTCAAGAAGTTCCTCGTGGATAAGGTGTTTCACAAGCTGCCTCCATGCAAAAAAGTTAAGCACCACCGCTTAGCCTTTATTCTGCTTCGTATGCGTATCAAATGTCAAGATGTTTCTCGGTGCACCTTTTACGCGTCAATCAAAACAGGAAACTTGCGACAATCAATGATGAGAAAAAGGGATTAGCGGGTCTGAAACGCAAGAAGGAAGTAGCCCGACTGAGTTAAGGTTGGTCAAACTTAAGGCCGAGACGAACTGGATACCCGCAATGGACATGCGTCGCCTATAAAAGACATTCGGCAAATCAGGTGTCGGGAAAACCGGCGGACGAAGGAGAGAAAATTCTTTCGTTTCACCCTTTGAGCAGGGAACTCCGTCGCGCTACGCTTTTCCCGAATCGCGCGAAAAGCGATTTTAAGTTAAAATTTACCGCGATAGCCGACCAGCCGGACGCGGCAAGGTTAACTCAAGGAGGAATACTCTATTGGCAACGAAAACCCCAAAAAAGAAAGAAACCCCCAGGAAATACTCCTCGATTTACGTAGAAGGGGCGCACAGGGCGCCGAGCCGCTCCATGCTGAGGGCCGTGGGCTTTACCGACAGGGATTTCAAGAAACCCGTCGTAGGAATAGCGTCGACCTGGAGCATGGTAACACCGTGCAACATGCACATAGACCAGCTTGCAAGACACGGGGCCGCGGGGGCAAACAAAGCCGGGGGGAAATCCATAATCTTCAACACCATTACCGTATCCGACGGAATATCAATGGGAACTCCGGGTATGAGGTACTCCCTCGTATCAAGGGAAGTCATCGCTGATTCGATCGAAACGGTGGCCGCAGGAGAGGGTTTTGACGGCATCGTGGCCATAGGAGGATGCGACAAGAATATGCCCGGGTGCCTAATGGCAATGGCAAGGCTCAACAGGCCATCCGTGTTCGTCTACGGCGGGACGATACTTCCGGGTAACTACAGGGGAAAAGATGTGGACATCGTCTCGGTATTTGAAGCCGTGGGGGCCCACTCAAACAATGATATTAGCGATTCTGAGTTAAAAGAAATCGAGTCCTGCGCCATTCCAGGAGCCGGTTCCTGCGGGGGGATGTACACCGCGAACACCATGGCTTCGGCAATAGAGGCCCTAGGGATGAGCCTTCCGAACAGTTCCGCTCAGGCAGCCGTTTCAAAAGACAAGGTGGCAGACTGTAAAAACGCAGGAGCGGCGGTTGTGAACCTGATAAGGGAGAACATAACACCCCGGGACATCATGACGAAAAAGGCTTTCCTAAACGCCATAACGGTAGTTGTCGCGCTCGGGGGCTCAACTAACTCGGTTCTTCATCTGCTTGCCATGGCGAACGCCACCGGGGTGAAGCTAACCATAGACGATTTCACGAGAGTCGGGAAGAAAGTTCCTGTCCTCGCTGACCTAAAGCCCAGCGGACAGTACATGATGTCTGATTTCTGCAAAATAGGAGGACTCACTCCGCTGCTTAAAATCCTGCTTGACGAGGGATTTCTCCACGGCGACTGCATGACGGTAACAGGCAAGACCCTCAAGCAGAACCTCCGGGGAGTAAAAAGATACCCCAGGGGACAGAAGATAGTTCTCCCGGTAAAGAAACCCATAAAGGAATCGGCCCACATAGTGATTCTCAAGGGGAATATCGCACCGGAAGGAGCAGTGGCGAAGATAACGGGCAAGGAGGGGAACTCCTTTACCGGAAAGGCGATAGTATTTAACTCCGAGGAGCAGAGTCTTAAGGCGATTCTCGACGGAAGGGTGCGGAAAGGACACGTTATAGTGGTAAGGTACGAGGGTCCCAAGGGCGGACCTGGAATGAGGGAGATGCTTGCGCCCACCGCAGCGGTAATGGGCAAGGGACTGGGAGGAGACGTAGCGCTTATAACGGACGGGCGTTTCTCCGGGGGAACCCACGGCTTTGTCGTGGGGCATATAACGCCCGAGGCTATTGACGGCGGCACGCTGGCTCTTATAAAGAACGGGGACGAGATCACGATTGACGCCGAAAGCAGGGAAATAACCCTTAACGTGCCGAATAAGGAACTTGAGAGAAGGAGAAAAGCCTGGAAGAAGCCGGCTGTAAAGGAAAAAACCGGCGTGCTCGCCAAGTACTCAAGGCTTGTTTCCTCAGCTTCCCAGGGCGCGGTAACCGACAGAGTCTAGGGCCTAGGTCAGCCGCTTCGCTCCGCGTATTGCCTATTTTCGCGGCGGGAATATACTTTATTGCATGGATTTGCTTCGCGGAAAAAACGTCGTAGTGGGAATAACGGGCGGCATCTCAGCCTACAAGTCCTGCGAACTTGTGAGATCCCTCGTTAGAGACGGGGCGGAAGTGCGGTGTACAATGACAAGAAACGCCGAGCGCTTCATAACCCCCCTAACCCTCCAGACCCTTTCGGGAAACAAGGTCGCCTCGAACCTCTTTGACCTGACTTCAGAATCCGAGATAGGTCACATAAAAATCGCCGACGAGGCCAACGTCGTGGTGGTCGCGCCAGCAAGCGCATCCTTCATAGGCAAAATCGCTTCGGGCATAGCCGACAGCCTGCTCGCAACCGTCATACTGGCGACAAAAGCTCCCGTAATCATCTGCCCGGCCATGAACTCAAACATGTACTCAAACTCCATAGTGCAGGAAAATATGGAAAAGCTGAGACGGCACGGATTCACCATAGTGGAGCCCGGCGAGGGAGATCTCGCCTGCGGGTGGACAGGCAGGGGAAGGCTTGCGGAAACGGAAGTTATCGCTCTTGAGGTACAGAAGGCGGTCACGCCGCAGGATTACGCGGGAGAGAACATACTGGTAAGCGCCGGGGCGACTAGGGAGCACATAGATCCCGTAAGGTTCATATCCAATCCCTCAACCGGCAAGATGGGCTATTCGATAGCCCGTGCAGGGTGGCTTCGCGGAGCCCGGGCGACTCTGGTTTCGGGACACTCTTCCCTTCCAGATCCCCATGGAGTGGAAGTGGTGCGGGCAACAAATTGCGATGATATGTACGAGAAGATCCACGAGCGTCTCGAGCGGGCTCATATAGTGATAAAATCGGCGGCCGTAAGCGACTACTCTCCCTGCGAGAAGTCGGAGCAGAAGATAAAGAAATCGGAAAAAGAGCTTTCTATCCCCCTTAAGAAAACCCGGGACATACTGAAATCGCTCGGGAAGTATAAGAAAGACAGGATTTTGGTGGGGTTCGCCGCCGAGACGGAAAACCTTGTCAATAACTCGAGAAAGAAGCTTGAGGAAAAAAATCTCGATCTCATAGTGGCAAACGACGTTACGGCCCCGCAGGCCGGCTTCGGGGAAGATACCAACATAGCGTGGCTAGTTGACAGGAAAAAAGTCGAGGAACTTCCTCTCATGAGCAAGTTCGAACTTGCAAACAGAATCCTTGACAGAATAAAGGAAATAGAAAACGCATAGAATTATCGGTTTTTAAGTGCTTTCGATCCAGTTATCCACGCTTAAACCCCTAACCCGCTCAAATTCACTCAGATTATTCGTAACAAGCGTTAATCCTTGACTTCTGGCATGCCCCGCGATGTGCAGATCGTTTACTCCGATAGAAATACCTTGATGCTCTAGGTCGGTACGTATTTCTCCGTAATGAGCTGCCGCTTCTGGTCCATATTCGAGAACCTCTAACAGAGAAACAAACTCCTCAACCTGCCTTCGGTTATGCTCCGGCTTTGAACTTTTCTCAACACCATGCAGTAATTCAGCCAATGTGATCGAACTTATGCACATCCGTGAAGCGTAACGGTTAAAAGTATCCAATACCTCGACCGGACGGCGATTAATAACATAGATTACAATGTTGGTATCCAACATGTATTTCAGCATTATTCAAAAGGTTCCCTTTCTGGTTGTCCCTGGCCGGCGCGTTCAGTCATGAAGTCGTCAGTTACGCGCTCCTCGGATAAAAAGAACATATCCCAAGCATGGTCAACAGGCGAAAGTATGCGGTCATGACCAACCACTCTCACAATGACCTCTTTGACGTCGTCTGGAAAGCGCGTTCCAGCAGGAAGCCTGACGGCTTGAGTTCGATTGTTCTTAAAAACTGACCCTTTGGCAGGCATGGTAAGACCTCCTCGAAGTTTGCTATATACACATTATATATAGTCTAAAATATATTGCAAGGGTATATAGCATAAATCTTCAACATAATCAGGGAGTTATCATGATTTTAAGACTTTTTTCAGGATTCCCGGCAAGAGTGAAGCCTTTCTGTATATCTTCCAAGGAAAACCTGTGGGTAATCATCTTCCCCACGTCAACAGCCCTTTTTTCTATTAGAGAAAGGGCGTCTTCCATATCCCCGGGAGCCGCCGCATAGGAACTTACGACCCGCACTCCCGACCACCAGTATTCGTTAAAAGGAAAATCAAGGGTAAATTCCGGATCGGAAGGAGCGAAAAAAAGGATTTTCCCCGACGGGGAGACAAGTTCGAAGGCGCTTTTGATCGCGGCTTGCGCCCCGGTGCAGACTATCACCACGTCCGAGAGATATCCCGAGTTGTTCTCTCTAACGAGCGAAGCGATATCGCCGCTTGAGCTAAAAGCGAAAGTTGCCCCGAACTCCATGGCTTTACGAAGCTTGAATTCGTTTGAATCGGTCGCGAAAACCGGCCCGGCGCCGAGATGTAGAACATACTGAAGACACAAAAGCCCTGCCGTGCCGCTTCCAAGAATCGTCACGCTATCCCCCCGGTTTAGCCCTGCCGCCCGAACCGCTCTCGTAACGCAGCCAAGGGGTTCTGTGAACGATCCTTCCTCAAAAGAAACGTTATCCGGAAGATGAAGAACTCCCCGCTCGACATTCGGCGGTGCCACGCATACGTACTCCGAGAAACCGCCCGGGTTAAACCCCGATTTCCTTATCATGGGACAGTTAGTGTGCCTTCCGGTAAGGCAGTAACGGCATTTCTCGCAAGGAACGTGATGGGTAGCCACGACCCTGTCACCCGTCCGGAACCGGCTCACCCCCGGACCCGTTTCGGCCACCTCTCCCGTAACCTCGTGACCCAGCACCAAGGGCGCCTTCGGAACCCTGTACCACTCCATGAGATCACTTCCGCAGATTCCGCTCGCCCTGATCCTGATCAGTATTTCTCCTTCTCCCGGCTCGGGGCGGGGAAACTCCTCAATCCTTATGTCGCTGTTGGTGTGGTAGACTGCGGCAAGCATGTCAGGAACTTTCTTCTTTTAGTTCCGTGAAAAGTTCGTGGGCCTGCTTCGGGGTCATATTCTCATGAACGATCCCGCGAATCGCCCTCATAATCGCTACGGGGTTGTCGCGCTGCCATATGTTCCTTCCCATATCCACCCCCGCAGCGCCCCGGGATATAGCCTCGTGAGTCATATTGAAAACGTCCATCTCTGTGTCAAGCTTGGGACCGCCCGCGATCACGATTGGAACGGGGCAGCTTCGGGTCACTTTCTCGAAATCCTCGCAGTAGTAGGTCTTAACGAGGCGCGCTCCAAGTTCGGCGCATATCCTGCAGCAAAGCGCGAGGTACCTTGAATCCCTTTTTTCAAGTTCTTTTCCGACGGCGGTTATCCCGAGAACCGGAATACCGTACTTCTCCCCCTGGTTCACAAGCTCTGAGAGCCCCAAAAGGGTCTGTCTCTCAAACTCTGTTCCGACAAAAACGGAAAGCCCTACCCCCGCCACGTTAAGCCTTATCGCCTCCTCGAAATCTACGGTAATTCCCTCATCCTCAAGGTGCGGACCTGCTATGCTCGTTCCCCCGGAGACCCTCAGTACCACGTTGGCTCCCGAGTCGGGGTCGACCGAGGTCCTGAGCACTCCTCTTGTGAGCATTATGGTATCGGCGTAGGGAAGAAGGGGAGTTATGGTTTCTTTAGGAACCTCGAGTCGGTGTGTGGGACCTAGGAAGTAGCCGTGGTCAAGGGCGAGCATTACCGCCCTTCCGGTATCGGGCCTTATAATGCGGGCCATCCTGTTTTTCATGCCCCAATCCATTAGAACACGTATCCTCCCGTCTCCGTTTCGCTAAACTCTAGAGCACAACCCACCGCATGTCAAACACGCCTTGGAGCAAAACTGAGAGCTTTAAATGCCGTATGGGTATTTTTCCCGAGGGACTTACGCAGTTAAGAATGAGTATATGGGGCGGGGGTTTTGGCAGGAGGCAAAAAACTTTTCACCCCGCAGATTCCTTAAAAGCGCTGGAAAACCAGGCTTGATATCCCCGGAAACCGCAAATTCCGCCCCAGGGTCCATCCTTCACCGAAAATCCGCTCAAAACACAACCTGTTTTACTTTTTTCCTGGGAACAAGTCGATAAACTCTCAGACCTCAGACGTCTCGGACATGTTGTTGACTCCCTGCCCGACGGCAAGCTCTAAAAGCTCTATCGGCCATGCGCGGCAAGGGACGCAGCGAATATCCCGCGGCGGCGATGTGGAGGGGGGCTTGTGGCGGGCATAGTCATCGGGTGCGAATCCGTGCAAAACCTCGGGCTTAACTGAGATTTGACAGCGCGCATTCATCTTTGTTAGACTAATCGTACATACCTAGACCGACCGTATGTTCCTAATATGGGAAATCTGCAATCAAGGGGGGAAGCGCTTCCATGAAGAATTTAGTCCATAGAAATAACCCTTTACAGCGGGAGTTTAGTTCTACCCCCCCCCTCAAAAACTTGATTCTGTAATACATAAGCGGGGGACATTAGTTTCCCTTGTGCTGGCCGCTTTGCTCGGCGCACTCTCGCTGTTCCACGCGGTACCCGCGCAGGCGCAGGCCCCCGCCGCGCCGACGAACCTGTCCGTCACAGAGGATGACGCAAGGTTGGCGGTGTCGTGGACCGCGTCCACGGGCACGGTAACAGGCTACCAGGTGCATGCCACATCGGCGCCTGCTACGGGCAACGGCGCGGTTGCCAACGGCGCGCCGGCCTCGGGCACCGACCCTACCACCGCCTGGGTGCAGTATGTTACTACGACCAATACTTTTTTTGACATAGGAGGCCTGACCAACGGCATCGTCTACCGGGTGCGGGTGCGGGCGAATAATGCCAGCGGCAACAGCGCCTGGGTGTTCGGGTCGGGCACACCGGTGTTACTTTTCCAATGGACAAGTGCCACCACCAGTATCAACGAGAATGAATCGTTCGCTCCGCAGCCTCGAATCGGCCCCGGCAGCGGTAACGGCAGCCCCATCTCTGCCGCCGTAAGCGGCACCCTGACCTATGCGCCCGGCAGCAGCCATCCGGCCAGCCTGGCGGACGACCTGCAGACGGGCTACGCCACGACCTTCTCTTTTGCGGCAGACGCGATGCCGAGGATTGACCTTGCCTTACCCGTCAACGACACCGTGAACGAGGAGCACGAGACATACACCGTCACGATCAACGCGGGCACGGGCTACGTGGTGGGCACGCAAGCCACCCTCACGGTGACGATCACCGACAACGACCCGCCGGCGGCGCCGGCGCTGACGGTGAGGGCGGGGGAGCAGCATCTGACGGCGTCGTGGGTGAAACCGGCCGGTCCGGTGGCGTGGTATAATTTGCGCTACAAGGAAGCGTCGGCGCCTGACCAGACCGCCACGGGGGGTGACCTGTCGACGGGCTGGGTGACGAACACGGTGCGCAATACTACCTCGCAGATCATCACGGGGCTGACGAGAGGAACGGCCTACCACGTGCAGGTGCGGGCAAACGACGGCCAGACCCAGACGGGCAACGGCGACAGCGCCTGGTCGGTCTTGCAGACGGGCACGCCCTCCATCAAGGTCACGCTCAAAAGCTTCAACAGGGAAGACCCGACCAGAGTCACGGTGAACGAGGGCAAGAAGGCGGTTTTGAACCTGGGTTTCTCGGACTGCAAAAATAATAATTATGTGGGGATTCCGGTCATCACCACGCGGCTCACCTCGGAGTCGGGGGGATGGCGGTTGAGTAGAGGGGCCAGCGGGAAGGGGGGAATCAGCCCGGATGTGCTGTCGTACGGGCCCGACCACGATTTCGGCCTCGGGAATCCCGCGCAACGTCACACCCTCACCCCCCCGACGCACAGCTGCGACTCCGGCGACGTGTACATCGATACGTACAGGGACTGCGACACAGACCATGAGACATTCACGGTGGAGCTTGACGGCGACACCACGTGGCCGCCTGGATACGGAAGGGGCAGCCAGTACAAGGTGACGGTCACGATCATAGACGATGGCGGACAGGAGTTTTGTACCCGTACCCCTCCCCCGGCCAGACAGCCCGCCGACCAGCCTCCCCCGAACACGGAAGAAACTGACACGGGCGACGGCACGCCCGCGACGCCCGCGAACACCGGCGGTTCCGGTGGCGGCGGAGGCGGTTTTAGTGGGGGAACACCCGCTGGCGGACCTCCCACGGGCGGAGGCGGAGGTTTACCTCCATCAGGCAGCAGTGATGAGCCTCCGCCTGAAGATGACGAGCTCTCAACGCTCTGTTCGCAGGAAGATAGAGAAACCCTTGGAAATTTCTACGAAACGACCGGGGGAGAGAACTGGGATGAGAATGAGAACTGGAACTCAGAAGAGCCCCTGAATCAGTGGTATGGAGTGGAAACGGATGAAGACGGAAACGTAGTATCCCTGCGTCTTTCAGAAAACAATCTCTCGGGAGATATGCCGGCAAGGGAACTTCTGTGTTTTTCGGAACTGAAAGAGCTTGCCCTGTGGGGAAACGATCTTCCGGGAGAAGTGCCCGAGGAACTTGTGCTTCGTGTTGAGAGAGCGGTGCTGAGAGACATAGCGGAAATGCTTAACCTTAACCCCGAGTGGTTTGAGAACTACGGGGACCCCTATAACTTCGAGGACTGGCACGCAGGCGTCACTACGGATGATGATGGAAGAGTCGTAGAGCTTGATCTCACAGGAGAGGTCCCAGGAACCCTTATTTCTCAACTTCGCAAGCTCAGAATAATAACGACAAGTTCTGAAAACGGAGGTTGCGCCTTAAGCCCCGAAGATGATTCTTCCGCATTCAGCTTGTTTCTCCTTGCTCTTCTTGTCTTTGCAACACTTGGAAGAAAAAGAGCGCGGGACTGAGAATTTCCCGCCTGCCTGGAAACAAACGGCGGAACAGGGACAGGCTGGCGCAGGCTGGTTTTTTCGCTCATGCGGAAACCTGGCCGGAACTCCTCGCCGCAAGGCCCCCGGAAGTCAGAGTTCCTCCCGTTTTCGCTGCGGAAGCCAAATCCTGAAAATCGCTGCATCGCAAAGACCTCTCCCCGTTCTCAGGTGTAATCCTCTTTGTTCTCATATATAATTGTCCTCGTTCCGTGCCTTCGCCGAGAGAGCAGCTTTCGCGACGGTAGCGTCAGAGCAATCTTTTTTCGAGAACCTGGTTGGAGGAAAAATGACTGAAAAAACCTTAAAAAGAAGCTCAAGCGCAACCCCGCTCCTCCTGATTTTTCCATTGGTTTTGCTTCTGTCTTTCGCAGTTCTGTCCTGTGGAGACGAAGACAACTCCAAGGGTGAAAATGGTCCCAGAGTTGGCATCGTCTATGACACCGTGGGCAAAGGCGACGGGTCATTTAATGATTCCGCCTATGAGGGCACTAAAAGAGCCAAAGAGGAACTCGGAGCGGTGGTGAGCGAAGAAACGACTGACGGGACGGAAACCAACCGCGAGGAGTTGCTCCAGTCGCTGGCCGAGGATAATGATCTGGTAATAGCAGTCGGGTTTTCATTTGAGGATTCGATAAAAAAAGTCGCAGCCACCAATCCGGACACTAATTTCGCAGGTATAGACATCTTGCAGAGAGAGAACGCGCCGGCGAATTTCGCAAGTCTAGTCTTTAACGAGGCCGAGGGTTCCTTTCTCGTGGGCGTCGCGGCCGCTCTTATAAGCGGAACAGGCAAAGTGGGCTTCATCGGAGGAGTATGCGAGACCCCCGACAGGCTCATTGAAAAGTTCGAGGCCGGATTCGTTGCAGGCGTTTTAGCCATGGTAAAAGGAATTAACAGGAACCTGGAGGTCGAAACAGCCTATCTGTCTCAGTTCTCCGATCCGCAGAATCCTGACGGGCCACCTGACATAAGCGGCTTCTTTAACCCCGACAAGGCCAAGGAAGCAGCAGAAGGGATGTTCAACAACGGTTCGGATATCGTTTTTCACGCCGCCGGGAGTTCGGGAGCGGGGCTTTTCGAGGCCGCCAAGGAATTCAGTTCGCAGGAGGGAAATTCCAAGGTCTGGGCCATAGGCGTCGACTCGGATCAGTACGGAACCAGCGATGAATCCGTGCGGGAATATATACTGACCTCGATGCTTAAAAGGGTGGACACGGCCGTTTACAACATCATCAAGGCCCAGAGAGACGGCGAATTCTCAGGCGGGACCGTAAACCACGACCTTGCAAACGACGGGGTTGGCTACGCCACGTCGGGAGGATTCGTAGATGACATCAGGGAACTGATCGAAGCTCCAAAGGCCTTCATAGTCCGTAACCTGTTTGATGTCCCGACCGTTCCCGTTAAAGGCTGCCGGGAACCGCAGACCTACAATCTCAGATACTAGAGCTGCTCACAAGCGAACTCGCTGCCCTGAATCCCTCAAGCGCCCGCGATATGTGATCTTCCGTGTGGGTCGCCATAAGCGACGCCCTTATCCTGCATTTTCCGGCGGGGACCGAGGGAGGCCTTACGGCCGGAGTGTAGATTCCTAGCTCGCGAAGCGCCGAGGCCAGATCAAGGGTAGCTTCCGGCTCTCCGGTCAACACGGGCACGATCGCGCTTTGGGACGGAAGCACGTTAAATCCCATGTCGCAAAGACCCGCCTTGAAGGTATCGACAAGCTCCATTAAGTGTTTTCTTCTCTGCGGTTCACCCTCTATGATGCCGATCGCCTCGATTGACGCGGCAAGAGAGGCCGCGGGAAGGGAAGTGTCGAAAATGTAGCTCCTCACCCTGTTTCGGATAAAGTCGACAAGACTGCGGCTGCCGGCAACGTATCCGCCCACGGATCCGACAGCTTTTGAAAGAGTGCCCATGACCACGGGAACCCTGTCCTCAACCTCGAAATGCTCGGTGGCTCCGCTGCCCTTTTTCCCAAGAACTCCCATGGCGTGGGCTTCATCCACCATGAGCATGCAGCCGTGGCGCTCGGAGATCAAGCAGATCTCCCCAAGGTCCGTGAGGTCCCCGTCCATGCTGAACACCGTGTCTGTAACTATGAGCTTTTTCCCGCCGCCTCGGCTTCGGGAAACCAAGTGTTCAAGGCTGTCCGTATCGAGGTGGGGATACACTTCTACTTTCGCCCGGGAGAGCCTGCACCCGTCTATTATGGACGCGTGGTTAAGCTCGTCGCTGAACACCGTGTCCCCTTCCCCAACCAGTGCCGCAATTGTCCCCACATTTGCAAGATAGCCGCTTGAGAAAAGAATCGCGGCCTCGGTCGATTTGAACTCCGCTATTTTCCTTTCAAGCTCGGCATGAAGATCAGAACTTCCGCTGACAAGCCTTGATCCCCCGGAGCCCGTACCGTACTTCGAGAGGGCCTGGGCGGCAGCCTCCACCACCCTCGGGTCGGTCGAAAGACCCAGATAGTTGTTAGAAGCAAGAAGTATATGCTTTTTCCCACCAATCAGTATCTCGGGAGCCTGCCCCGAGGTAATCTCCGTCAGCGTTCTGAAAAGATTTTTTCCCCGTATATCCCTTAATTCATCTTCAATCCACTCAAGGGAATCAGGGGCTTCCATCCTCACTAGCCCTCTTCGGTGACCTTTTTTATGGATAGATATGTCGCCCGCAGAAGCTTCGCGAGGTCGTCCATCTCGATCCCCACGGGAGGCATAAGCACGACCACGTCCCCGAGCGGTCTTATGAGAACCTCGTGCGAGAGCGCCTCCTCGGCGACCTGCCATCCCACCCTCTCTGGCGCCTCGTAGGGCTCTTTCGTCTTTTTGTCGCTAACAAGCTCAATTCCGACCATAAGCCCCTTGTTCCTCACGTCTCCGACGTGGGAGAGACCCTCGAACTCCCGAAGTTCATCCTCCAGGAACTCAACTTTTTCTGAAAGGGAAGCCAGGGTGTCGTTATTTCGAAAAGCCTCGAGATTCCCCATCCCGGCTGCACACGAAAGAGGGTTTCCGGAGTAGCTGTGCCCGTGAAAGAAAGTCTTGAATTCCTCGTAGTCCCCCAGGAATTCCTCGTATATCTCATCAGTCGTTATTGTCGCAGAAAGCGGAAGGTATCCCCCGGTCATCCCCTTTCCAAGAACCATCATGTCGGGCGTCACGCCGTCATGCTCGCATGCGAACATCTTCCCGGTTCTTCCGAAGCCGGTAGCCACCTCGTCAACTATCATGAGCACGTCGTAGCTCGTGCAGTACTTCCTCACCTTTGCGAGATAACCGTCAGGAGCCACCACCATGCCTCCCGCGGCCTGGACGCACGGCTCAAGTATGACCGCGGCTATCTCCTCATGGTGCTTTCTCAATATCTCCCCCATCTCGTCCGCGCATGCGATTCCGCATCCGGGCCAGGTTTTTCCGAGCGGGCATCTGTAGCAGTAATAGGAGGGAGCCCTGTAGGCCTTGAACAGAAGAGGCGAGAAAGCCTTGTGAAAAATGTCGATTCCGCCGACTGAAACCGCCCCCAGGGTGTCGCCATGATAACCGTTATCAAGGCACAAAAACGCCTTTTTCTCAGGCCTGCCCTTGTGGGACCAGTACTGAAACGCCATCTTGAGCGCAACCTCGACGGCGCTTGCCCCGTCGCCCGAGTAAAAGACTTTCTTCAGTCCCGGGGGACAAATTTCCACAAGTTCCTTTGCAAGTTCCGCCGCAGGGGGATTGGTAATACCTAAAAGCGTGCTGTGGCTCACCATTTCAAGCTGTTTTTTTATCGCCCCGTCGATCTCGGGCACCGCGTGGCCGTGGATGTTGACCCAGAGGGATGAAACGCCGTCTATGTACTTTTTCCCCTCGGAATCTATCAGATACGATCCCTCCGCGCGCTCAATCACTATGGGATCCTTGCGCACGTAATCCTTCATCTGGGTAAAGGGGTGCCAGACGAATTCCCTGTCGTAGGAGCCTATCTGTTTTGATCTGTCGCTCATCTCGGTCCGTAAGGAGCAAAGGATGCCCCAAGCGAAAAGAATATCATGAAAACGCCGCGGGGGGACTAGTTGAGAATTTCTTTCCTGACCGGCATCTGCAGGTCATCAAGCATCCGGAGATCTTCCTTGGGCGTGCGCCCGGGAGTGGTGAGGTAGTTACCGAGGATCATGGCGTTTGCCCCGGCCACGAGTCCCATGGCCTGGAGGTCCCTCAGCGTCACTTCCCTTCCCCCGGCCGTCATTATTATCTTGTCCGGGAGCACAAGCCTGAAAATCGAGATGGTCTTTACGGCTTCAAGCGGCTGTATGCTCTCGAGGTTCTCAAACGGGGTTCCGGGTCTCGGGTCAAGGAAGTTTATCGGGACCCAGGTGGGGTCAAGATCCCTTATCTCGAAAGCAAACTCTACTCTCTGGGCGATCGTCTCTCCCATGCCCAGTATGCCGCCTGAGCAGAGGTTCATGCCGGTTTCCTTAACCAGAAGAGCTGTCTTCAGCCTGTCGTCATAACTGTGGGTCGTGCATATGCTGGGAAAATGGCTCCTGCAAGTCTCGATGTTGTGATTGTACCTCCACACCCCGTGATCCCTCAGTTCGTAGGCCTGTTCCCTGGTAAGATCCCCCAGCGAACAGCCGACCTTGAGATTAGTTTCCGCGCAGAGAAGGTCAACCGCCTCGAGAACCTTGTTGAATATCCTCGGCGTCGGGCCCTTGGCACTTATAACTATGCAGAAATCCATGGCACCCATCTTCTCGGCCTGCCTCGCGGCCCCCAGTATTCTTTCCGCGGCCATGAGCGGATGGGCCTCCACCTCAGTATCGAAATGGGCCGACTGGGAGCAGAAAGAGCAATCTTCGGGACAGTTCCCCGTCTGGGCGCTTATTATGGAGCGCAGGAACACCCCGTCGCCCTTGTACTTGAGGGTTACCTTTCTCGCAAGTGATATGAGGTCAGAAAGCCGCTCTCCAGAAAGTTCGGTAAGCGCAAGAGCGTCTTCAAAGGTTATCTCTTCTTCTTTTTCGAGAAGTTTTTCGGAAACGACGTCAAGAATATCTATTTTTGTTACCTCGGAATCCTAAAGTCTAGGAAAATCTAGGTTACAGAAACAGGCGGGGTTGTCAAACAAGCCGCTCAGCCGGAGAAGATATCCGCCAGGACATCGGCGAGTTCCTTGACGGAGCGCACTATCCTGCCGCCGCCTTTTCGTATGAAGTATTCGACTTGGAGGTTCACGGTGCTCTCCGGGTTATCCCCCGTGAGACGGAAGTTTCCCCTGTAGTCGAGAATCTTCTCTCCGAAGGCAAAAGCGTAACCTGATATTGAAGCCCTGCCGCTGTCAACATCCGTACCATCCAAAACGGCGAGCCTTCCGTCTGAGGACTCTATTGCCTTTGCGTTCTTCTCACCGCCGAGCACGTTTAACTCTTTCCAGACCTCTTTTTCCGCTTCCGGGGCGGATATCTCAAAGTCCGTGTCCCACGGATCAAGAACCTCGAAACCCGATTCTCTCACCAGAGGCAGAAGCCTATCGAAGTAAAAACCCCGGCAAGCTTCCGGGAATCCCGGGGGATTTGCTATATAGATTTTTTATTTTTTAGGACTTGCCGGTTCTATAGTCCTGAAATTGTTATATAACTCCCTTGCAATTCGAGCTTCACTTGTGGTTTAATGATAGGAATGACTGATTTTACATCATTAACATTAGCACAGTAAAAAATACGGGAGGTTATATCAGGATGAAGTTCAGAATGCACGGAATAATTTTGAGTTTGTTTTTTGCGCTGGCACTTTGTTTTTCGCGCTGGCACTTTGTTTTTCGCTCAGCATTCAGGCATCCGCTCATGACTATACAAGGTCTGACGAACAAAAGACCTATACGCATCCAGATGTAGAAGGTGTAACAGCGGAGGATGTGGAGATGGCAGCAGATGCAGACAAGGAAGAAATGACGAGAAAGTTTCTTCTTCATGCCGCCGAACACCTAAAGCAGATTCAAGACGATCCAAATCTTGATGAAATGAACAGGCAGGAACTCTCAAGAGAGATGGTAGTATTCGCAAAAAGGTCAAGAGACCCGGGAGTTTTTAATCACGGTGATACTTACCTGATAGGAATAACCCGAAGAGGGGCCACAACAAATCACGCTCTTTATCAGGATCTGTACGGCAGCAGATATTATGATGAAACGAAACCACCAACGGACCCAGTAAAAACTTTAATTACTGCCGGGAACTACTCGGACGGAGCCGATCAGGCGGTGTGCACACCTTATACCTATGACGGCCGGAACAGAGTAGCGTGCGGGGTCAAGCAGGACACGCCCGCGGGAGTGATAACAACCACAGCAGGTTTTGACCACGCGAAAGAGGACCTGATACGTCCCGACTGTTCCTCTTTCACGCTTGAGGTTACAGCCCGGATGGTCGAGGAGGAAGAAGACCTCAATATGAAAAGAGGCCTCCTCGAACAGTTCGTAAAAGGCGTTATCGCGAAAACTCTGGAGCTGCTAAACAGTACGGGGGCTGAAGTGTTTGCCGAATTTGGGAGAGGCGAGCTTCCTCATCTTACACCTCAAGAAATTCCACAAGAAACGGGCGCAAGGATTTTCGAAAAAGCAACCTGTTTCAGGGAACCTGGTTCCTTTTTTCACGGTTCCATATATGCCTTCACCATGGATCCGGTGCGCGGCACCTCGTTCCTGAACGGGCTTGATTTTAACCTTCACGGTCTGAGCGTTTCATTAATAGACCCGGACCCAATTGGAGATGAACCCAATGTCCTGGTCGCTTTTCAGAAGGCGGTGACAACCGGGAATACCGGGAACGTGCCAGGGGATTTAGCGGATGGAAACAGCGGAACCGTCATATATCATTGGGACGATCCAAGAACCGAAAAAGATGACGTCGAGAACTTTCTCGGAATGGGCGTGGTTCCCGGCACCTCGGTCAAGGAAAGCTACCTCGAGGTGGTGGACACAGCTCGCGGAACTGGCTTCCCCCCAGCTTACTTCGTCTTCGGTTCCGGAATCTATCCGGATTCGGAAAGTATGCCACCGGGCGATGATATGCCACCGGGCGATGATATGCCACCGGGCGATGATATGCCACCGGGCGATGATATGCCACCGGGCGATGATATGATGGCAGGCGACGAGGATGACGGATGCGCAATCGCCGCAACCGGCAGCAAGCCTCAGAGCACTTTGCTTAACCTGTTTTTGATAGCGTCCGTTTTATTCTCGGCTGTTTTCTTGAGAAAACGCGTTTAAGCGAGCGGAAGAAAGGTTTGTTCATCGAGGGCGGTTTTTTTATAAACAAGCCGCCCTCGTATTCTTTCTCCATATTCGGCTGTCAGCCACTCCCCTGCAGTACCGACGACAGCATTTTCCTCCTCCCGTTTTTCAAGAAGAAATTCCCGAAAAAAACAGTATAAAAAAACTGCGCCTCGCTTCCTCAAAACCCCGATTGGAAATAGACTTCGGGTTTGATTGGGAGAACTTTGTACGGTATAAGTTCTCAGGCCATGTCGAATACGGAAATAAAGTGCAATCTTTTTATTGACGGCGAAGAAAAACCGCCCGCAAGCGGTTCCTATTCGATAAGAGAGAACCCCGCAACGGAAAAACCCCTGGCAGAGATCGCCCAGGGAGGGGAAGAGGACGTCGACGCGGCGGTGCGCGCCGCCGAGCGAGCCTTTTCCTCGTGGTCAAAGCTTGCCGCATCGGAACGCGCCAAGCACCTTCTTCGGATCGCCCAGGCGCTCTCCGACAACAGGGACAAGATCGCCCTTATAAATACCCGCGAGACGGGAAAGCCCATCCGCGAGAGCGTAGCGGTAGAGATAGGCGGTTCGGTAAGAGCACTTGAGTATTACTCCGGTGCGCACACGCGCCTGAACGGAGAAACCCTGCAGGTAAACGAGAACCAGATATCTCTCACGATAAGGGAACCCGTGGGGGTCGCGGCGCATATAATCCCGTGGAATTTCCCCCTTCTTCTTTCCTTCTGGAAAATAGCCCCCGCGCTTGTTGCAGGATGCACCATAGTCATAAAACCCGCGGAACTCACCTCGTGCGGGATCTTTGAGGTGGCGAAGCTCTGCTCCGAGGCAGGACTTCCCGACGGCGTGCTTAACGTGGTGCCCGGAGAGGGGTCCGTCGCCGGCCAGGCGCTTACCGAGCATCCCGGCATAGGGAAGATAGCGTTTACCGGCTCGACCGAGGTCGGAAAAAGCGTCATGAGAACAGCGGCGGACAACATAAAGAGAGTGTCCCTTGAGCTTGGCGGAAAGGCTCCCTGCATAGTTTTTCCGGACGCAAACGTCGAGGGGGCGGTGGAAGCGTGTCTTCGCGGAGGCTTTTTTAACCAGGGAGAGAACTGCACAGCCGTGACCAGGCTCATGCTCCACGAAGAAATATACGATGAGTTTCTCTCCTCTTATCTTGACAGGATATCCAGAATAAGAATCGGAGACCCAGAGGATCCGGAAACCGAGTTCGGGACAGTGATTTCAAAGGAGCATTACGAAAACGTGATGAACTACATAGAAAAAGGTGTCTCCGAGGGAGCCCAAGTGGTCGCGGGCGGAGACCGCCCCGAGGGATTCGACAAGGGTTACTACATAGCGCCAACAGTAATAGAGGACATACCTCCCGGTTCGGTTCTGGTGCGCGAGGAGATCTTCGGGCCGGTGGTCTGCGTCATTCCCTTTAAAACCGAGGAAGAGGCCGTCGCGGCGGCAAACGACGTCGAGTACGGACTCGCCGGAGGAATCTGGACTCAGGACATAAACCGCGCGCTTCGGGTCGCAAAGGCAGTAAAGGCGGGCTACCTCTGGGTAAATACCTACGGGGGGATAATCCCCGAAACTCCCTACGGAGGCTTTAAGCAAAGCGGAATCGGAAAAGAGCTGGGAGCCGAAGGGATAGACAACTACCTTGAGACCAAGTGCGTTAACATCTTTACCGGGGAGAGTACCGGGAAGTGGTACAAGGGGTAGCCGATGGATTTTGAAGACATAATCTATGAAAAAACGGGCGGAGTCGCTTTTCTGACCATAAACCGCCCCCGAGCGCTTAACGCCTTTCGGGACGTAACGCTAAACGAAATGATCAAAGCCTTTACGGACGCCTGGGGAGATGAGCAGGTCGGCGTGGTGGTTCTCCGGGGCGCCGGCGGGAAGGCATTTTCCAGCGGAGGAGACCTAAAGGAGAAAAAAAGCGGCGCCGGGGGAAAGGACGGCCTTCTCGGAGTCGGGGATTACGTTTCCCATATCCACTATCTCATAAGAAACATACCGAAGCCGGTCATAGCCGCGGTGAGGGGCTACGCCATAGGCGGAGGGAACATACTGCAGTTCATGTGCGACCTTACGATCGCTTCTGAGGATTCCGTTTTCGGGCAGGTGGGGCCGAAGGTGGGAAGCGTGGATCCGGGTTTCGGAACGGCTTACCTCTCAAGACTTATAGGCGAGAGAAAAGCAAGAGAGATGTGGTATCTATGCAGGCAGTACTCGGCCGCTGAGGCCCTTGATATGGGACTTATAAACAGGGTCGTTCCCCCAGATGAGCTTGACTCGGAGGTTAACGCCTGGTGCGAGGAACTGCTATCGAAAAGCCCGACGGCCCTTAAGCTTGCCAAGTACTCCTTTAACTCCGGAACCGACGGCCTTTTCGGAATCTCGAGCATGGGCAAGGCGTCTCTTGATCTTTTCAAGGGAACTGAAGAAGCTGCCGAGGGAACCAAGGCGTTTATAGAGAAAAGGCCGCCTGATTTCTCGCTTTTCAGGAAGTAGTCTGCACCGCCGATTCCGTAGCCATCTCTGCGGCTTGAATTATCCGAACTTTACTCTATAATACAGGGTTTTTATATTTTCGGGTCCGTTATGGAAATACAACACATGAAAATATTCAGCGGGATGTCAAATCATCCTCTGTTTGAGGATGTATGCGACTATCTTGACGTCTCTCCCGGGCAGATGGAGATAAATCGTTTCAGCGACGGGGAAATTTTCGTCGACATAAGGGAAAGCGTGCGAGGCTCGAACGTGTTTCTGATACAGTCCACATGTCCTCCCGTGAACGAGAACATAATGGAACTTCTTGTGATCACCGACGCGCTCAAGCGAGCCTCCGCAAGGTCCATAACCGCCGTCATACCGTATTACGGGTACGCAAGGCAGGACCGCAAGGTTCAGCCGCGCGCTCCGATAAGCGCCAAGCTCGCCGCAGACCTAATAGTCGTGGCGGGAGCTAGCAAGATAGTTACCATGGACCTCCACGCAGGCCAGATACAGGGATTTTTTGACGTTCCGGTAACCCACCTCTACGCCACGCCCGTGATAATCAACTACCTGCGGGGAAAGTACCCCAACGGTGAAATGGTAATCGTTTCCCCCGACGCGGGAGGGGTTGAGAGGGCGACCGAGTTCGCGGACAGAACACACTCTGAGATTGCCATCTGCTATAAGAGAAGGCCCGCTCCCAACGTCGCGCAGATTAGCCACATAATCGGCGACGTGGAAGACAAGCACGCCGTAATAGTTGATGACCTCGTGGACACAGCCGGAACCGCCACGGAAGCTGCTAGGGTGCTTCTTGAGAAAGGCGCGAAAAGCGTATCGCTTTGCTGCACGCACGGCGTTCTCTCAGGACCTGCTCTTGACAGGATAAACAACTCGGACATCGACGAAGTAATAATCACAAACACCATTCCCCAACAGGAAAACCAGAAAAAAAGCACAAAAATCACCGTGCTCAGCATCGCCGACCTGATCGGCGAAGCGATAAAGAGAACGGCGCTCGGGGAATCGATAAGCGCACTTTTCACTTAAACGAAACTCCAGGAGAAAGAACATGGTACAGAGCTCACTTCGGGTAAGACCCAGAATAAGGATCGGCAAAAGCGGAGCCAGGGAAGTAAGAAAGGAAGGAAACATACCGGCCATACTTTACGGCCGGGGAGAGGACCCGATACCGCTTGTGGTACGTCCCGACGAACTCAAGCAGGCGCTTTCAAACAGCGCCGGAATAAACACCGTCTTGGAACTCGAGATAGACGGTTCCGAGTCCTCGACCAAAAGGTTCTCGATGGTGAAGGAAATCCAGAAAGACCCCGTTAAGAACAGGGTGATCCATCTTGATTTTCTGGCTATCGACATGGAAAAAAGCCTCAGGGTAAAGGTTCCGGTAAGCACCCGGGGAAGATCCGAAGGGGAGAGAAGGGGGGGCACGCTAGAAAAACTGATGAGGACCGTTGACCTTGAATGCCTGCCGGGCGACATTCCCGATTTGATAGAAATAGACGTAAGCTCTCTCGACATGGGAGATTTCGTGGACATAGCAGGCCTTGAGCTCGGCGAGGGAATAAAACCGATTAGAGACGGCAGCAAGAAAGTCGTGCAGGTGATAGCGCAGCGCTCGATGGAGGATGTGCAGGACGAAGAAGAGGAAGAGGAAGCTGAAACCCAGGAATAAGTCATCGAATCCATGCGATATCTGATTGCCGGCCTGGGAAATCCCGGTTCCGCCTACGACAATACGAGACACAACATAGGCTTTCGCGTGGCTGAGCGGACGGCTGAACGCCTAGGCGTAAAAATCGGGAAGAAGAAATTCAGAAGTCTCTGCGCGGAGGCGGTCTACTCGGATGAGAAGCTGCTTATAATAAAGCCCCAGACCTTCATGAACGTAAGCGGCGAGGCGCTTCGCGAAGCGAAGGAATTCTACAGGATAGCGCTTGAGCAAATAATCGTGGTTTACGATGAACTCGATCTCCCCTTAGGAAACATAAGGGTGAACAGGGGAGGAGGATCGGCCGGGCACAACGGAATAAGATCGATAATATCGTCTCTTGGTTCCGGGGAGTTCTGCAGGGTGAGGATCGGCATAGGAAAGCCTCCGGGGAATAAAGAGGCACGTAATCATGTTCTCTCCGGATTTTCCTCGGATGAGAGGGAAACGGCCGCCGAGATGGTCGAGGTCGCCGTCGAGGCGACATTTGAGATAATAAGCGGGGGAGTGGATTCGGCGATGAACAAATTTAACAGTCGACTTAACTGAAAAAAAACACTCTACTAGGAGGAATTTACCAATGGGTGAAGTCATAGCGGGCAACGTAGGACTCGTGGGAATTGTGGTAGGTCTTATAGTGCTCCTATATGCGTATTTTGTATACAGGGGGATAGAGAAGCTTCCTGAAGGCAACGACAAGATGAAGCAGATCGCTTCTGCGATTCACGAGGGAGCGATGGTGTTTTTGAAAAGGGAATACAGGATAATCGGCATTTTCGCCGTGATTGTCTTCGTTTTACTCTCGGTGTTTCTGGGAATTGAAACCGGAGTCGCTTACATCGGCGGTGCGCTCTGTTCGCTCATAGCCGGTTTCTGCGGCATGAAGGCGGCCACGAAGGCCAATGTGAGAACCGCCCAGGCGGCGGCGACCGAAGGACAGGGAAAGGCCCTTGAGGTAGCGTTCCGGGGCGGAAATGTGATGGGACTCGCGGTCGCGGGTCTCGGTCTTTTGGGACTCTCGATCGTTTTCTTTGTGGGAATCGACCTTCAGACGAAGCCCGAAGATGCCTCTCTTTTTACCGCGTTCTTAAAGCAGTTCGGAGGAATGATAGGCGGATTCGCGATGGGTGCCAGTACCATAGCTCTTTTCGCCAGGATAGGAGGAGGAATTTTCACCAAGGCTGCTGACGTCGGAGCGGACCTCGTCGGAAAAGTTGAGGCCGGAATACCCGAGGACGATCCGAGAAATCCGGCCACGATCGCAGACAACGTCGGAGACAACGTCGGAGACGTGGCGGGAATGGGCGCCGACCTTTTCGAATCCTACGTGGGAGCCGTAATCGCGACCGTAGTGATCGCGGCCAGCATGGCGACAAATCAGCTAGCCATGATGACAATTCCCCTGATACTGATCATAATCGGGAGCCTCTCCTCCCTTGTCGGGTCCAAAGCCGTGGGGTGGCTCCGGGAAGGAGAACCAAGCGCCGTGCTTGAGAGATCCACAATATTCGCCGCGGTCGTGTACTGCGCGATTTCACTGGTGGTACTCTACGGACTCGCGCAGGTGCAGAACCTGCCCACCATGGGAACACAAGGATACTTAAGCATATGGATCACCTCTATAGCTGGTCTGCTCGCGGGGATTCTGATCGGAAAGGTCACAGAGCATTTCACCTCGGGACCACCGATCAAGAAAATAGCCAAAGCTTCCGAGACGGGGGTCGCCACCAACATAATCGAGGGAATCGCGGTGGGAATGTACAGCACGACTTACCCGGTGCTTATAATCGCGGCGGCGATAGTCGTGTCTTACTGGTTCACGGGGCTTTACGGAATAGGAATAGCCGCGGTCAGCATGCTCGCGACCATAGGAATAACGATGTCGGTTGACGCCTACGGTCCGGTCGCGGATAACGCGGGCGGTATCGCGGAGATGTCGGAACTCGGCGCGGACGTGAGAAAGATCACGGACAAGCTCGATTCTCTCGGCAACACCACCGCGGCCATAGGAAAAGGATTCGCAATCGGTTCCGCGGCCCTCTCCGCCCTTGCACTTTTCGCCGCTTACACAAACGCCGTCGGACTCACCTCGATCGACATTACCCAGCCCAAGGTAGTGGCGGGAATGCTTGTGGGCGGAACGATCCCGTTTCTCATAGGCGCCCTGACCATGGGTTCCGTGGGAAGGTCAGCGCAGCAGATGGTTGAGGAAGTAAGAAGACAGTTCAGAGAGATAAGCGGACTTCTTGAAGGAAAGGCCACCCCGGACTACGCAAGGTGCGTGCAGATAAGCACAGACGCTTCCCTAAAAGAAATGATACTGCCGGGCATTATCGCCGTAGTGGTACCGCTCGTAATAGGCTTTGCCCTCGGAGAAGAAGCCCTTGGAGGTTTTCTCGCCGGAGCGGTCGTGACGGGAGTAATGCTCGCTCTTATGATGGCAAACTCGGGAGGAGCCTGGGACAACGCGAAAAAATTCATAGAGGAAGGCAACCTGGGAGGAAAAGGATCGGATGCCCATAAAGCCGCCGTCGTCGGAGATACGATAGGAGATCCGTTTAAGGACACCTCGGGACCGGCTATGAACATCCTGATCAAGCTGATGTCCATAGTATCGCTTGTCATAGCTCCTCTTCTTATAATATAAAACGGACGCTTTACCTACGGGCGGGGCCGCGGTCTCGCCCGTATTTACACAGTCCTCGAAAATCAGTATAATAGTCTTTTTCTGTTGCTCCTGACTTCCAAGCAACGATGTTCAGGGGCCTAAGACCAAGACAGGAGGCAGTAAATCATGGCTATCGAGCCAAGGAAGTACGAAACGCTTTATCTCGTAAGACCGGACATATCCCCCGAAGATCTTCTAACGATCCAGAACAGGGTCGAGCAGAGCGTGACCGGAAACGGCGGGGAGATTCTAAAATCCGAAAAATGGGCCGAAAAGGACCTCGCATACAGAATAGATAACTACACTAGAGGCACCTACTACATAGCCGTTTACGCGGCTGAATCCAAGGCCGTAACAGACATAGAAAGATATTTTAACCTCTCGAAAAATAATGTTCTGCGGTTCATGACCGTAAACTACATCGAGGAAGAACAGAAAGCTGCGGACGCCGCAATGAACGTTCCTCCACGACCGTCCGAGCAAGAGGATCAGAGTGCTTTTCGGACCCCCTCTTTAGCACCCGAGGAGCAGGCCGAAGGCGGTGATGAACCGTCGCAGGCAGCCGCAGAGCAGCCTCGGGAAGGAAATGAACCGTCGCAGGCAGCCGCAGAGCAGCCTCGGGAAGGAAATGAACCGTCGCAGG
>Ga0209543_1001138_pt1 | contig 26531 bp, 24 predicted proteins | sample MesohylFT_FD_187296 | JGI IMG/M metagenome (GOLD analysis project Ga0209543, IMG submission 187296) | Host-associated microbial community of the marine sponge Aplysina aerophoba from Gulf of Piran - sponge mesohyl, lysed by freeze-thaw... | ecosystem: Host-associated > Porifera > Sponge >...
CTCTTCGATCAGGCATGGGCCGGGCTTATGGGTGCCCATTCCGGAGCAGCCAACGACAACATCAGCTCATCCGAAGACCTGGCAATCGCTGCATGACCCAAATTATGGCCATACGAGAATCGCACCCGGTTGACTATCCTTCCAAGCATTTCGTTGAAGCGTTCCTTTCGCTCAAGAGCTTTAAATAGTCTCTGACTAAATGAGCCGAGTTCGCTGCTTCGCGTTGGTGGGAGGTAAGAATTTCGCAAATAGTTTCTGCGATTTGTAGAGCCTTGGCCGAAGTAGGGATTAAAGAACCGGCGAGACGGTAGCACATAGTGGCCAATTGACGAGTCTTCAGGCGTTCTCGTGGTCTCCGAACCACCTGCACTCACCGTTTGCAATTTATGACTAGTATTATCAATACTAAGTGTTAGGGATACGCGATCGCCCGCACTCTTATTTCTTTTTCCTTCCGAATAGGTTGGCCGATTACTGGACAGGGCACTGAGGGACTCGACGACCGTTGACTTTCCTCCACTATTCGGACCTACCAGAATTGTCAGACCACTTCCCAACAATCCTGAGGGCTGTGCAAAATTCAGTTGTTGTTTATTTGAGAAGCCTCGATATCCCCGGATGGTGAGGTGTTGTACTGTCATAGGAATACTCTCCAACGATGGGCCGTGTTGGTTGGCGCTCGGGTGACATACTGGTTGGTGTGCCACCCTATAGTTCTCACACTACGGAATGGTCTTGAGTGGCCTGACGTGACGTCACGGGGTTGATGCCAATGCAGGGTGTGTCCCATGCTCGACCCGTAGGCATCAACAATTTTACTTGTTGTCGTCGATCCAGGCGCCGAGCTGCGCGCGCTCTTCGTCCGTCATCTCTGTGTCGTTGCCGAGCGGCATGGTGCGGGTCTGGACCGTGAACTTGTCCACCAGCTCCGCGTGGCGGTACAGGTCGTCGATGGTCTCGAGCACGATGTCCTTGGGCGGGGTGTCGAAGCTCTCATGGCTCGGGCTCGCGGCGTGGCAGGAGACGCAGTGCTTGTCCACGATGGCCATGACCTCCACATCCGAGACATCGAGGTCCAGCGCCTCCCGCTGCTGGGGCGAGGTCATCCACACGGCCGCGGCAAGCGCGATCAGCATGACCGGCAGGGTCCAGGCGAACTTGGCGAAGGGGGCGCCCGCCTCGTGGCGGATGAAGGCGTGGCGCAGGCAGGCGCCGCCGACGATGACGAAGGCTACGATCAGCCAGGCCTGGGAATGCGCCGACAGCATCGGGTAGTGCCCGCCCACCATGGTCACGAGCACCGGCAGCGTCAGATAGGTGTTGTGGACCGAGCGCTGCTTGCCGATGGCGCCGAACTTTGGGTCCGGCTCCCGCCCCTCTATCAGGGCCTTCGTGATCTTCTTCTGGTTTGGAATGATTACCGCGAACACGTTGGCTGCCATGAGGGTGCCGATGAAGGCGCCGACATGGATCAACGCGGCGCGGCCGGAGAAGACGTTGGTGTAAAGGTAAGCCGCCAGGAGCACCCACAGGAATGCCGCGATGGCGAGCAGGGTCGGCCGGCTGCCGACCGGCGAGCGGCAGAGGCCGTCATAAACGAACCAGCCGACCGCGAGGCTCCCCACCGAGATGCCGACCGCGTGCAGGGGCTCGAGGTCCAGGACCTCGGGGTCGATCATCCAGGTGCCGGCGCTGAGGTAGAATTGTACGATGAGGAGCAGGAAGCCGGTGAACCAGGTCAGATAGGCTTCCCACTTGAACCAGACCAGGTCACCCGGCAGCTCCTTCGGAGCGACGGTGAACTTCTCGACATGGTAGAAGCCGCCGCCGTGCACCTGCCATGCGGTGCCCAGCACGCCTTCCTTCATCTTCTCGCGCTTCTTCAGCGCGACGTCGAGAGCGATGAAATAGAAAGAGGTGCCGATCCAGCCGATGCCGGCGATCATGTGCGCCCAGCGAATCAGGAGATTGAGCCAGTCGAGCGCGAAGGCGGCCAAGCGCGTGTCTCCTCGCCTTCAAGTCAGCCGGCGCACCGTTCCTGCCGCGTTGCAGGCCCGGTGCGCCGGCCGGTATCGGTAAGGGCTTATTCAGGCAAGGTGTCGTCGACGCCCTGGACATACCAGTTGATGCCCGCGAGCGTCCCGTCGTCCATGATCTCGCCTTCCGCCACGGCCAGCGTGCCGTCCTGCTTGTAGATCGGACCGGCGAAGGGATTGAGCTCCCCGGAAGTGATCATGGCTTCCGTTTCCATCGCCATCGCGGCCACGTCATCCGGCATGTTGGTGTAGGGCGCCATCACGACCGTGCCCGCCGACATCCCGGACCACGAGTCCCCCGACTCCCAAGTCCCGTCAAGCACAGCCTGGGCGCGCTCGATGTAGTAGGGGCCCCACTCGTCGATGATCGCCGTCAGTTGCGCCTTGGGGGCGAAGTGGATCATGTCGGAGGCCTGACCGAAGCCATGCACGCCTTCTTCCTCGGCGACCTGCAGGGGCGCCGTCGAATCGGTGTGCTGCGTGATGATGTCGGCGCCCTGGCCGATCAGCACCTTCGCGGCGTCGGCTTCCTTGCCCGGATCGAACCACGTGTTGACCCAGACCACCTTGACCTTGAAGTCCGGGTTTATGGACTGCGCGCCGAGCATGAAGGCGTTGATGCCCATCACGACCTCCGGGATGGGGAAGGACGCGATGTAGCCGGCAATCCCCGACTTCGACGTCTTCGCGGCGATCTGGCCGATGACGTACCGGCCTTCATGGAAGCGCGCGTTGTAGGTCGCGACATTCTCGGACTGCTTGTAACCGGTCGCGTGCTCGAACTTCACGTCGGGAAAACGCGTGGCGACCTTGATCGTCGGATCCATGTAACCAAAGGACGTGGTGAAGATCAGCCCGACATCCTGGCGCGCCAGTCGCTCGATGGCGCGTTCGGCATCCGGCCCCTCCGGTATGTTCTCGACGTACACGGTCTCGACCTGGTCACCCAGCGCCTCCTCGACCGCGAGGCGGCCCTGGTCATGGGCGTAGGTCCAGCCGTGATCGCCGATGGGTCCGATATAGATGAAGCCGACCTTCAGCTTGTCGGCAGCGGACGCGGCACCCGCGGCGAACGTCATCGCCAGCGCGAGCGCGACCATTCCTATGAGCTTCTTCATGATGTCTCCTTTCACGTCAGCAAGGGTCCAGACAGTCAAACGTCTCAATCCGCCAACGCACATCGTAGCGCACCGGCGGCGTCACTTCCCCTCTACCTCTCGGGCGCAAACGGTTGCCCGATCATTGCGGGCGTGTTCACCCTGATCAATGACCTGTTTCCTGAGATGATGACCAGCACCACTATCGTGACGAGGTAGGGCAGGGACGACAATAGCTGCGACGGGATTCCGACGCCCAGACCCTGGACATAGAGGCCCATGATCCAGACCGTGCCGAAGAGATAGGCCCCGATCAGCAGGCGCCCGGGCAGCCAGGTGGAAAAGACGACCAGCGCGAGCGCGATCCAGCCGCGCCCCGCGCTCATGCTCTCGATCCACTGCGTGGTGTAGGCAAGTGCCAGGTACGCGCCGGCGAGGCCCGAGCAGGCGCCGCCGAAGGCGATGCAGGCGTAGCGCACCCCGATCACGCTGTAGCCCAGGGCATGGGCGGAATGGTGATTGTTGCCCACCGCGTTGATGACGAGGCCGATCCGGGTGCGAAAGAGCACGTAGCTGACGGCCGCGACCAGCGCGAGCGAGGCGTAGACCAGGATGTCCTGCCCGAACAGGATGGGCCCGATGAAGGGGATGTCGGTGAGCAGGGGGATGTGGATCGATTCGAGCTTCTCCCCGGGCAGCCCGGTGAATCCCTCGCCGATCAGGCCGGAGAGCCCCAGGCCCAGCAGAGTGAGCGAGAGCCCGGTCGCAACCTGCGAGGTCATCAAGGTCTGGGTCAGGAAGGCGAAGAGCATCGAGGTGGCGACGCCCGCGTAGAGCCCCACCAGAATGCCGAGCAGCGCTGAGCCGGTCGTGTAGGCGGCGGCGAAGCTGCAGACCGCGCCCATGATCATCATGCCCTCGACGCCCAGGTTGAGCACGCCCGAGCGCTCCGTGACGAGCTCTCCGGTCGCCGCCAGCAGCAATGGCGTGGACGCCGTGATGATCGTCAGAATGACGGCTTCGAGGGCTTCCATCGACCGCTTCTCAGACCTCCGCTGTCATCTTCTAGGCCCGAACGAGCCTGATGCGGTAACGGATCAGCGTGTCGCAGGCCAGGATCAGGAAGAGCAGCATGCCCTGGAACACCTGGGTCGTCTTGTCGGAGATGCCGAGTATCACTTGCACCCCTTCTCCGCCCATGTAGCTGATCGCGAGCAGGACGCCCGCGAAGAATACGCCGATCGGGTTCAGGCGGCCGAGGAAGGCGACGATGATCGCGGTGAAACCGTAGCCGGGGGAGACGTTCGGTTGCAGTTGCCCGCTCGGGCCCGCGACCTCGCAGATGCCGGCCAGTCCTGCCAGGGCGCCCGACAGCATGAAGCAGAACAGGACCACCCGCTTCCCCTTGAAGCCAGCGAAAGAGCCGGCGCGGGGCGAAGTGCCGACGACGCGGATCTCGAATCCGCGCAGCGTCCGCCCCATCATGAACGCGACGATGATGACGGCGACGACGGCGAAGATGGCGCCGATATGCACCCGTCCATCGCCCAGAGGCGGTATGACCTGCCAGCCCTCGAACAATATGGACTGGGGGAAGTTGTAGCCGTCGGGGTCGCGCCAGGGCCCGCGCACCAGCCAGTCCAGCAGCAGCTGGGCGACGTAGACGAGCATCAGGCTGGTCAGGATCTCGTTGGCGGAGAAGCGGTTCTTCAGGAACGCCGGGATCGCGGCGAAGAGCGCCCCGCCCGCGATGCCGAGAACCAGCATGAGGATCAGGACCAGCGGCGACTGCCACTCGGGGAAATAGATCGGGATGGAGGCGCCGACGAGGGCGCCGGCGGTAAGCTGGCCCTCCGCACCGATGTTCCAGACATTGGCGGTGTAGCAGACGGCGAGGCCGACGCCGATCAGGATGAGCGGTGCGGCCTTGACGACCACCTCCTCGATAGACCAGGCGCTGGTCAGCGGATCGATGAAGTAGATGTAGAGCGCTTCGCCGGGATCGAAGCCCAGGGCCACGAACATGATGGCGCCGAGCGCGAGCGTGATGCTGATCGCCAGCACGGGCGACAGGAACGCCATCAGCGTCGAGCGCTGGCTGCGCTTTTCCAGCCTGAGGATCACGCCTCTGCCCCGCTCTCGGCATCCCGGCCGGCTCTCTCGTGGGTGCCCGCCATCAGCAAGCCGATCCGCTCTGCGCTGAGCTCGCCCGCCGGGTAGGCTTCCGAAAGCTCGCCGCGCGAGATCACGGCGATGCGATCGGCAATCTCGAAGATCTCGTCGAGATCCTGGCTGATCATCAGAACCGCCGAGCCGCTCCGTGCCATGTCGACCAGGGACTGGCGAATGAAGGCCGCCGCACCCGCGTCGACTCCCCAGGTCGGCTGATGCACCACCAGGATGCGGGGCTCGCGCTCCAGCTCGCGGCCGACAACGAACTTCTGGAGGTTGCCGCCGGAAAGCGCGTTCGCCTCCGGATCAGCCGAGTTCTTGCGCACGTCGAAGTGCTGGGCGACCTTGATCATCACATCCTTGGCCGCGCCACGGTTGATCAGGCCCTTGCGCACGACGCCTTCCCCCACGCCATGATGGGTGAGAACGACGTTCTCCGAGAGCGGCAACTCCGAAATGGCAGCGTGACCGACGCGCTCCTCCGGCACGAAGGCGGTATCGCGCCGGCGCCTCTGCGTGATGTTTTCGCGGCCGCAGGGCGCGCCCGCCAGCTTTACCGCATCCGCGGACTTGCTCGTCCGCTCGCCAGAGATGGCATCGAAGAGCTCCGACTGGCCGTTGCCCGCGACACCCGCTATCGCGACGACCTCGCCGGACCGGACCTCGAGATCGATGCTCTTCAGCGCAACGCCGAAGGGGTCGTCGGTCGGCATGGAGAGGCCGGCGAGCTCGAGCAGGGGCGCGCCGGTCGACGCGCCGCTCCCCGACTGGAGCGCTGCGACATCGGTGCCGATCATGTGCCTGGCGAGTGACGCGGCGGATTCCTGCTGCGGATCGACCCGCGCCACCAGGCGTCCCAAGCGCAGGATCGTCGCGTCGTGGCAGAGGCATTTGACCTCCTCCAGGCGATGCGAAATGTAGAGCACCGCGCAGCCTTCGCCGGCCAGGCGCTCCAGGGTGACGAAGAGCTGATCCGCCTCCTGCGGCGTCAGGACCGCGGTGGGCTCGTCCAGGATCAGCAGGCGCGGCTCCTGCAACAGGCAGCGCACGACCTCGATGCGCTGGCGCTCGCCCACCGAGAGATCCGCCACCAGCGCGTTGGGCCGAAGCGGCAGGCCGTAGTCGGCGGAGACCGTCTCGATCCGCCCGGCCAGCGCCGCCATGTTCCTCTCCCCCTTCAGGGCGAGCGCAATGTTCTGCGTGACGGTCAGCGCATCGAAGAGCGAGAAGTGCTGAAACACCATGCCGATGCCCAGATCGCGCGCTGCGGCGGGGTTTGAGATCGTTACTGGAGACCCATTCCAGAAGAGTTCTCCCGATGTCGGCTGCAGGGCGCCGTAGATGATCTTCACCAGGGTGGATTTGCCGGCTCCGTTCTCGCCCAGCAGCGCGTGGATCTCGCCGGGCTTCAGGCTCAGGTCGATGTCGTCGTTGGCCCGCAAGTCGCCGAAGAGCTTGACGATGTTGCGCGCCTCGAGAATGTACGCGCCCGAAGTCGTTTCGTTGCCGTTATCCGATGGCATGGCGCTGGTGCTCGTCCCGGACCCGCGGATCCTTAGGACGAGGCCTCCGCGCGGTGCGTCTCGGCCATCGCGTCCCTGCGGCGCAGCAGGTCCGCGACCACCGACGCGGCGATGACCGCCGGCTGCTTCGACGTAACGCCGTCGATGCCGATGGGAGAGACCAGCCGCTCGATATCGTCGTCCCCCAGGCCCGCTTGCCGCATGCGGCTGATGAAGCGGGCCTTCTTCGACGCCGAGCCGATCAGGCCGACATAGCCGAACCGCCTCGCCCTGAGCGCGGCGACGACGACATCGAAGTCGAGCGCGTGGCTGTGGGACATCACCAGCACGAAAGCGCCGTCGGGCACCGAGTCCAGCTCGGCCGCGGGTTCCGCCGCCACCACGACACGCACATCGCCCGGCACGATGGCAGGAAACTCGTCCCTGCGCGGATCGATCCACACCACGCTGAAGTCGAGCGGCGCGAGCGCGACGATCATGGAGCGTCCGACATGGCCGGCGCCGATGAGCGCCAGAACCTGCTTCCGTGTGCCGAAGCGCTCCAGCAGGCGTCCGTCGGCCGCCAGCAGGCTATCCTCTCCGCCCGGGAGATCGCGATCCAGAACGGTCCGCGCCACGCAGCGCTCGGCGATGCGGCCCTCGGTGGCGAAGAGTCCCGCGCTTTCGGCCTCGGCGAGCGCCTGCACCTCGGCGGCTCGTCCGGGCGCGAACACTTCCAGCAGGATGCGCACCGAGCCGCCGCAGCACTGGCCGAGATCGGGGCCGAGCGCCATTCGCGAGAGGCCCACCGGAGGAGCCTCCCCATCTGCTGCGCCCTTCGCCAACGCCGCGCGGGCGCGCTCGATCGCCTGCCATTCCAGCGTGCCGCCGCCGATGGTGCCGGCGAACGAGCCGTCCTCCAGCACGACCATGCGCGCACCTGGTTCGCGCGGCGCCGAGCCCCTGGCATCGACGATGCTGACCATGGCGCAGCTCTGCTCATTCCGAAGCGCTTTGCCGATGGTCGCCCAGGTCTTCATCGCTTCGCCTCACGCATCCTGCATGGAGCGGATCGCGCGCATGATCGCTTCCGGCGTCGCCGGTGCGTCGAGCGCCGGCACCCGCCCGGGATTGAGGCTCGCGACGGCGTTCGAGATCGCCGAGAACACCGAGATCGCCAGCATCAGCGGCGGCTCGCCCACCGCCTTCGAGCGATAGATCGTCGCCTCGCGATTGCCTTTGGACTCCCAGAGCGCGACCCTGAAGTCCTCCGGCACATCGCTCGCGACCGGGATCTTGTAGGTGGAGGGCGCATGAGTCGTGAGCCGGCCCTTCGCATCGAACACCAGCTCCTCGGTGGTGAGCCAGCCCATGCCCTGCACGAAGCCGCCTTCGATCTGGCCGATGTCGATCGCGGGATTGAGCGAGTTGCCGACGTCGTGCAGCAGGTCCACCCGATCCACCCGCATCTCGCCAGTGAGCGTATCGATCGTCACCTCCGAGCAGGCGGCGCCGTAGGCAAAGTAGAGGAAGGGCCGCCCGCTCGTCGACGCGCGATCCCAGGTGATCTTGGGCGTCGCGAAGTAGCCGGTCGACGACAGGGAGATCCGTTCGAGGAAGCAGGTCTTCGCCAGCTCGGCGAAGGGGATGTCCCGCTTGCCGACCGTGACCGTGCCGCCGGCGAAGCGAACTTGCGCCTTGGGCACCTGGTAGAGCCGGCCGGCCAGGGCCGCCATGCGGTCCCTGATCGTGGCGGCCGCCCGCTTCGCCGCCATGCCGTTCAGATCGGAGCCTGACGACGCGGCGGTCGGCGTGGTGTTGGGCACCATGTCGGTCTTCGTCGCGGTGATCCTCACCTTGTCGAAGCCGATGCCGAACTCTTCCGCCACGACCTGCGCGACCTTGGTGTGGAGCCCCTGCCCCATCTCGGTGCCGCCATGGTTCACCAGCACGGAGCCGTCGGTATAGACGTGCACCAGCGCACCCGCCTGGTTGAGGTGCTTCAGCGTGAACGCGATCCCGAACTTGACCGGCGTAAGCGACATCCCCTTCTTGAGAAAGCGGTTGCTCTCGTTGAAGGCCGCGATGTCCTTGCGCCGCTCGCGGTAGTCGCTGGTCTTCTCCAGCGCCCGCACCAGCCGCGCTACGGTGTTCTCGCCGACCTTCATGCCGTAGGGCGTGACGTCCCGCCCGCGGCCGTAGAGATTGCGCTTTCGCACATCCAGCGGGTCCAGGCCGAGCCGGCAGGCGATGTCGTCCATCATCCGCTCGGCGAGCATCATGCCCTGCGGCCCGCCGAAGCCCCTGAACGCCGTGTTCGAGACCGTGTCGGTCTTGACCCGCCGCGAAAGGATCCGCGCGCTCGGATAGTAGTAGGCGTTGTCGGCGTGGAACATCGCGCGGTCGCAGACAGCCATGGAGAGATCGGCGGAGTAGCCGCAGCGTGCGCTGAGCGCGGCGTCGACCGCCAGCAGCCTGCCGCGCTCGTCGCAGCCATAGCTGTAGTCGACCCGGAAGTCGTGGCGCTTGCCGGTCATGATGATGTCGTCGTCGCGGTCGAGGCGGATCTTGGCGGCCGCACCGGTCACGCTCGCCGCGAGCGCGGCAAGGCAGGCCCACTGCGCCGCCTGGCTCTCCTTGCCGCCGAAGGCGCCGCCCATGCGCCGGCATTCGCACACCACGTCCGCGTCCGGCTTCCCCAGCATGGCGGCCACGAGGTGCTGGATTTCCGAGGGATGCTGCGTCGAGGAGAGGACGTGCATCGCACCGCCCTCGCCGGGGAGCGCCAGGGCGACCTGCCCCTCGAGATAGAAGTGCTCCTGACCGCCGACGTGGAGGGAGCCCAACGCGGTATGCGGTGCCTGCTTCAAGTCCGCGCCCGGCTCGCCGCGCAGGAAATGGTAGTCGGGCAGCACCATCTCGCCCGATGCGAGCCCTGCCTCGACCGAGACGCGAGGCTCCTCCTCCTCCACCGTGATGCGGGCCTGGCGGCAGGCGCGGCGGGCCTCGTCCCGGCTCAGCGCCGCCACCGCGAAGACCACCTGGCCGTGAAACGCGATGCGGCCGTCGGCGAGGATCGGGTCGTCGCCGAAGACCGGGCTGCAGTCGTTCTTTCCCGGAATGTCGGCGGCGGTCAGAACCGCGACGACGCCCGGCGCGGCCCGCACCGCATCGAGGTCGAGCGCGGTGATCCGTCCGCGCGCGGCATGCGCGGCGTATCCGGGCGCGACATGCACCAGCGCCGCCGCTTCGGGAAGGTCGTCGATGTAGCGCGCCGTACCCTGGACGTGCCCGAGGGCGCTGTCGTGGGCGAGCGCGCGGCCGACCGCGCCGCCGTCGTCAACGCGTGCGCTCCGTTCCACTTGAAGAAGGTCAGGCGGCACGCTCCGCCTCCCCCGGCCGCAGACCCACGAGCCGGGTCGCGGCGCTCGCCTCGCCGCCCGCCTCGTGCAGGGCCTTGCGCAACAGCGCCTGCGCCGTCTCCAACCGGTAGCGCGCGCTGGCCCGCATGTCGTCGATGGGCTGGAAGTCCGACGCCAGGGCCTCGCAGGCGGCGTCCCAATCATGCGGGTCGTCAAGCCGGAGGCCCTTGAGGGCGGCTTCCGTGGCGGCGGCCCGCTTCGGCGTGGCCGCCATGCCGCCGAAGGCGACACGCGCGTGGGTGACGCGGCGCCCCTCCAGGGTGAACCCGAAGGCGCCCAGGAGGGCGGAGATATCCTGGTCGAAACGCTTGGAGATCTTGTAGCAGCGGAAGACCTCGCCTGACCCGAGGCGCGGCACGTCGATCCCGGTCACGAACTCGCCCGCCGCCCGGTCCTTCTTGCCGTAGTCGATGAAGAAGTCCTCCAGCGGCATCGACCGCGTCGCCTCGCCCCGGCGCAGGTGCAATGTCGTGCCGAGCGCGATCAAAGCGGGCATCGAATCGCCGATCGGGGAGCCGTTGGCAATGTTGCCACCAAGCGTCCCCACGGCGCGGACCTGCTTGCCGCCGAAGCGGCGAAACAACTCGAGGAGGTCGGGATCGATCGCCGCCATGGCGTCCTCGGCCCGCGCATGGGTGACGCCGGCACCGAAATGGAAACCCTGCTCGGTCTCGCGGATCTCCGCCAGACCGGCCACCCTTCCCAGGTGAATGATCTTCGGCAGCGTCCGCATCTGCTTGGTGATCCACAAGCCCACATCAGTGGCGCCCGCGACCAGCGTCGCATCCGGGTGCCGCGCGAAGAGGCGGGCCAGGGCATCGACCGTAGCCGGCGCCGCAAGGAAGCCCGCCGCCTCATCGCCGACGAAGAGGTCCTCGCCATCGTCGAGCGCCGCCAGGCGTTCGACGGTCGCCGCGTGGCGCTCGGCGAATGCGTCGCGCGGCGTCCCGGCGCATGCCTCCAGCGCGGCATCGACGATCGGCCGGTAGCCCGTGCAGCGGCAGAGATTGCCGGCGAGCGTGTCGTTCACCGCCTGCCGGTCGCAGCGCCCGCCATCGTGGTAGAGCGTGAAGAGACTCATCACGATGCCCGGCGTGCAGAAGCCGCATTGGCTGCCGTGATGCCTGAGCAGCGCGTCCTGCACCGGGTGCAGTGCGCCGCCGGGACCGGCCAGATCTTCCACGGCAACCAGCTCCTTGCCGTCGATCATGCCAAGCAGGCAGATGCAGGCGTTGACCGGCGCGTACTCCAGCCTGCCGTCCTGCAGGGTGCCGAGCGCCACGGTGCAGGCGCCGCAGTCGCCCTCGGCGCAGCCCTCCTTGGTGCCGCAGGCGTGGCGGCGCAGCCGAAGGTAGTCGAGGAGGGTCTCGTTCGCGCCCACGTCGCTCAGCGCGACGACCTCGCCGCGGTGGAGAAACCGGACCGACGAGCGGGTCATGCCTCAGCTGCCGCGATAGGTGGAGTAGCCATACGCGGAGAGTAGCAGCGGGACGTGGTAGTGGCCTTGCGGATCCGCGACACCAAAGCGCACCGGCACGACATCGAGGAAGGGCGGTTCGGGAAGCGGCCCGCCGACGCGCCTTCGATAGTCGCCCGCCATGAAGCGCAGCTCGTAGGTGCCGGCGGCAAACGTCTCGCCTTCCAGCAAGGCGCCCTCAATGCGGCCGTCGTCGTTCGTCACGACCGTCTTGAGCCGTTCCGCCGCCGCACCGTCCAGGCGCCAAAGCTCCAGCTTCAATCCCCGTGCCGGCGTGCCCAACGTCAAGTCAAGCACGTGTGTCGTCAACCGCCCGATGGGTCGTCACTCCCCGGCCCCGAAGGCCGCTTTATCGTTTCTTCAAGACAACCGGGGATTGTCTACGATTTTATGAGATCGCAAAACAACTCTGTTTCGTAAACTGCCCTTTGGTTTGGCGTTATGCGCGATCTGCATGAATGATCCGGTCTTGTTCAGCCGAGCCGTCCCTGGATCGCGCGTCGACCATGCGCTGGAGCATGGGGACGAAGTGGGCGAACTCCGGCGTCGCCATGCCGACCCGCTTGCCGGCATCGTCCAGGTATCGAACCGCGATGATCTCGTGGAAGCTCGGCTGCGTCTCGAATTGAGCCGCCTCTTCCGCGTTCATGGGCCCTCCCTGCAACGTCAGGGAATGCACCGAGGCGGCGCTCAGCGTATCGAAATAGCCGGGCTCGATGGCGCAGAGGTAGCGCTTGGCCGCCACGTGAAGGCGGCAGCAATCGACGACGACCCGGGGAAAGAAGGGCTCGAGAAACCGGGCCCCGGCCTTCTCGTGAAAGCGGTCCTGCGTATCGTTCATCGAGAAGAAGCCGGAGCCGCCGACGATATGGCCGATGTCGTGCAGCAGCGCAGCGGCGACGATTTCCTCGGGATCGCCCTTCCGCTCGGCGATGGTGGCGCCCTGCAGCATGTGTTCGGCCAGCGTGACAGCCTCCCCGAGATAGCGCTCGCCGCCGCGGCACTCGAAGATGTCCTGGATGAAGGCCACGATCGTCCCCCGGTCGAGCCCGATGTCGCCGGCCTCGCTCATTCCGCCGCCTCCCTGCACGCAGCCGTCAGCACCGCGAGCTTCGACAGCAGGCCGTCCTTGTCGGCGTAGCACCCCTGAAGCCACCGCCTGCCCGAGCCCGCGTAGGCCTTGCGCGCATGAAGCACACGCGTGTTGTCCAGGAGGAGACACTCCCCCGGTTCGAGCCGGACCACGACCTGCATCGCCGGGTCGTCGACGATCTCGCTCAGGCGGCGATAGGCCCCGTACCAGGCATCCATGCGCTCGAAGGGCACATCCGTCACCGCGGCAAGGGAGCGGTTGTTGAAGCGAATGGCGGTCAGCTCGCCGTCCGGCGCCAGTTCGAGGATCGGGCGCCGCGCGCGCAGGTTCGTCGAAGGATCGCCCTCGTACTGGAAGCGCGCGCAATACCTGCTCAGCACCTCGAAGTCGCCGGGACCTTCCTGCAGGAGCCCTTCCGCCGCCCTGAAGCCGTCGACCACGATGCTCTCCCCCCCTCGGCGGAATTCTCCAGGCAGTAGAGCACCTGCAGCGTCGGCACCGGGTCCCTGTATGGATTGTCGGTATGGGCCTGGAGCCCGAGACTCGAGAAAGCGAGGTTGGTCGGGTTCACCTCGGTGCGAACCTCGAAGTGCCGGCCGTAGTTGGTTTCCCGCACGTAGCCGAAGAGGTCGACGACATCGAAGAGCGCGCCCGGCCTCGTGCTTCCCACGACGATCCTGCCGAACCCGAAGCGCACGACCGCCTCCAGCCATTCCCGCAAGCGCCCGCTGTCGGCTTTCAGAGATTCCATGTCCGCTTCGGGAATCCCGGCCAGGGAAGGGCTGTCCCAGGTTTCGATGCCGGATGCGATCCAGCCCCGCTCATTGCGGGCCGGGCGGTCGTAGGCGTTCCTCAGGAGCCACCCCAGGTCGTAACCGATGGTCCTGTTTTCCGGCTGGAACGACGCGGTCAGGGTCGCGCCGTCGGCCGTGGCGGCCACGATGGCGGTCTCCTTCGGGATGTCGCCGACCGTGATCAGCCTTTGGCCGTTCTCCGGTGAGCGGGTCCGCTCGTCCCCCGCATTGTCCCGCAGCCACATGGCATGGAACCGAAGCGGCTCCGGGCCGAGACCGGCTATTTCGACGACCTGTCCATCCGGGCTGAGTGTGACCTCGGGCATCGCGCAAGCTCCCCGAATCCCGGAGCGAATGGTAGCCGATCGCGACGGCTATCGGTCTGGATTTCGAGGAAGGTGCCCGCCCGGGCCGTGGGGCTCCGCCTCAGAGCGTATCCGTTTCACATGGAAACTCTCTGCTTCTTTGTCGCTCACGCCAACCGGCCTGTGGCCGGCGCCTGCGCGGGCGCGGCCTGTCGCACGTCCGTCAAGGACGGACGCGCTCTATAGCCCGGCGGCGCGCTCCCGGAGCACGTACTTCTGGACCTTGCCTGTGGAGGTCTTGGGCAGCGCGCCGAACACCACGGTCTTCGGGCACTTGTAGTGGGCGAGCTCGCCCCGGCAGAAGTCGATCAGCGCCGCCTCGTTCGCGTCGGCGCCGTCCTTCAGCGTGACGAAGGCGCAGGGCGTCTCGCCCCAGGTCTCGTCGGGCCGCGCCACCACGGCGGCCTCCAGCACGGCGGGGTGGCGGTAGAGCGCCCCTTCGACCTCGATGGTGGAGATGTTCTCGCCGCCCGAGATGATGATGTCCTTGGCCCTGTCCCTGAGCTCGATGTAGCCGTCGGCGTGGACAACGCCGAGATCGCCGGTGTGGAACCAGCCGCCGGCGAAGGCCTCCTCCGTCGCCTGCGGATTGTCCAGGTAACCCTTCATCACCGTATTCCCGCGCATGAAGACCTCACCCATGGTCTTGCCGTCCGCCGGCACCGGCTCGAGCGCCTTGGGGTCGGCCACCATGAGCCCGTCGAGGGTGGCGTAGGGCATACCCTGCCGCGCCTTGAGCGCGGCCTGCTCGTCGAGCGGCAGCGCGTTCCACTCGTCGTGCCACGCGCACACGGTGGCCGGGCCGTAGACCTCGGTGAGTCCGTAGACGTGGGTGACGTGGAAGCCGGCTTCCTCCATCCGCGCGATGACGGCGGCGGGCGGCGGTGCGGCGGCGGTCATGACCTCGACGCGATGATCGAGGGGGATGCGCTCATCCTCGCTCGCGTTGTTGAGCAGGTTGAGGACGATGGGCGCCCCGCAGAAGTGCGTCACCCCGTGCGCCGCGATCGCCTGAAAGATCGCGCCCGCCTCGACCCGGCGCAGGCACACGTGGGTGCCGCCGTAGGCGCTGATCGCCCAGGTGAAGCACCAGCCGTTGCAGTGGAACATGGGGAGCGTCCAAAGATAGACCGGGGCATGAGGCATGGCCCAGGTAACGCCATCGCCAAGACAGTTCAGATAGGCTCCCCGGTGGTGATAGACGACGCCCTTGGGGTTGCCGGTGGTGCCGGAGGTGTAGTTGAGCGAAATCGCATCCCACTCGTCCTCGGGCCAGGGCCAGTCGTAGTCGGGATCGCCCTCTGCCAGCAGCGCCTCGTATTCGATCTCGCCGATCAGGTCGCCGCCTTCCGCGGGCGTGTCGTCGATATCGATGACCAGCGGCGTCACGGCTGCGCGGGAAAGGGCGTCCGCGATCACCGGCGAGAACGAGCGGTCGGTGAGCAGCACCGTGACCTTGGCATGGTCCAGAATGTACGCGAGAGAGGCGGCATCGAGCCGGTAATTCAGGGCGCTGAGCACGGCGCCGCACATGGGAACGCCGTGGTGCGCCTCCAGCATCGCCGGCGTGTTGGGGGACATGATCGCAACCGTGTCGCCCTTGGCGACGCCGCGCCTGGCCAGCGCCGAGGCGAGGCGCCGGCTGCGCGCGTAGAACTCGGCGTAGCTGGCACGCCGGGTGCCGTGAATCCACGCCATCCGCTCGGGAAACACTGCGGCGGCGCGGCGCAGGAAGGACAGCGGGGTCAAGGGAACGTAGTTCGCATCGTTGCGCTCGAGCCCGGCCTCGTACGGGCTCTTGTCGGTGCGCTTCCCGCCCATCATGATCTCCCTATCGCCGAAAGGGCGCGCGATTTTGGTCGCGCGCTACCACGATTGCAAAGGGCGAATGCAACGGGACCGGCAACCGCGAGCGGGGAGGCGGGGTGCGGCGGCTCTACCTGATGCGTCACGGCAAGGCGCAAGCCGGCATGCCGCCCGGCGGCGGCGATCTCGAGCGCGCGCTCGTCGGCCGGGGCCGGAAAGAAAGCCAATGGATGGGCGCCTTCTGCCGCGATCAGGCGCAGCCGCCGACGCTGATCCTCTGCTCGCCCTCGCGGCGCACCGTGGAGACCTGCGACGCGTTCTGCGAAGGATTTGGCGAGAGCCTGACGCGCCGCGTGGTCGACGGCATCTACATGGGCAGCCCGTCGTCTCTGCTCTACGCCGTGGCCGAGGCCGGCGGCAGCGAGACCGGCGTCCTTCTCATCGGCCACAATCCCGGCATTCACGCGCTGGCCCTCGCCCTCGGCGGACGCGGACACGGACCCGCTTACGCGCAACTCTCTTCGAGATTTCCAACGGCCGCCCTCGCCGTGTTCGAGACCGGCATCGACGACTGGGCCGCGCTCAGAGCCGGAAGCGCACAACTCGTCGCCTTCAAGATCGCAAAGGAAATGCGCTGACACGCGGCCCAAGCAGGACCGAGCTGTACCCTGGTCAGTGCACCCGCTCGGTGCAGAAATCGACCACGTCGAGGAGGGCGTCCTTCGCCTCGGACGCAGGGAAGAGGCCGAGCGCATCCCGGGCCATGGCGCTGTAGTGGCGCGCCCGCTCCACCGAATCGTCGATCGCCCCGTGGCGGGTGAGCAGGGCCATCGCGTGCGCGAAGTCGCCGTCCTCCTGCTCTTCCTCCTCCATGGTCCGCCGCCAGAAGGCGCGCTCTTCATCGTTGCCCCGGCGAAACGCCAGCACCACCGGCAGCGTGATCTTGCCGTCGCGGAAGTCGTCGCCCACGGTCTTGCCCAGCTCCGCTTCGCGGGCGCGATAGTCGAGGGCGTCGTCGACCAGCTGATAGGCGATGCCGAGGTTGAGCCCGAAGCTCCTGAGCGCCTCTTCCTCCGCGGCTGAGCGCTCGGCCACCACCGCGCCGAGCTGACAGGCGGCGGCGAAGAGCGCCGCAGTCTTCGCGGTCACCACCTTGAGATAGGCGGCCTCGCTGGTCTCGGTGTCGTTGGAGGTGGTGAGCTGCATCACCTCGCCTTCGGCGAGCGTCGCGGCGGTATCGGCCAGAATGCCGAGCACGCGGAGCGAGCCGTCGGCGACGGAAATCTGGAACGCGCGGCTGAACAGGAAGTCGCCCACCAGCACGCTCGGCTTGTTGCCCCAGACCGCGTTGGCGGTCGCCGCGCCGCGCCTGAGCGCGCTGTCATCGACGACATCGTCGTGAAGCAGCGTCGCAGTGTGAATAAACTCGACGCAGGCGGCGAGGTCGATGTGGCGCCTGCCGGTGTAGCCGCAGAGCCGGGCGGAGCCGAGCGTCATCATCGGCCGGAGACGCTTTCCGCCCGCTGCGACGATATGCGCGGCGAGCTCCGAAATGAGCATCACCGAGCTCTGCATGTTGTTCAGAATGACGCCGTTGACCGCGCGCAGATCCTCTGCAACCAGACCGTGTAGCGGGTCCAGCGAGGCCCCGGAGGCCGCCTTGCGCCGTGCAGCAGCCCGCCCTTCGAGCGGAACGACCGTATCCGACATACACCCTCTCGCTTGACGGCGCGCGCGCGCAAGGGCATCCATGCGCAATCGCGCCATCTTTACCCTATCAGCTAGGGCGCGGCTGGACACGGGAGTCGGGACAGAATGATCGAGCTCCTGCGCACGAATGACCTGGTGCAGCTCTCGTTCCTCGACGCCGTGTTGAGAGACGCCGGAATCGAGCCCATCGTGCTCGATCAGCACATGAGTGTGCTGGAGGGGAGCGCAGGTGCGATCCCGAGGCGCCTCATGGTCGCCGACGAGGACGCCGATGCGGCACGGCGCATCTTGAAAGAGGTCGACGCCCTCGATGACTGAGACCGAGTCCGCACGGGTCACCAGCGATACCCTGCTCGGCGGCCGGGTCGCGCTGAACCAGCCGGCGGCGGGCTACCGGGTCGCGATCGATCCGGTCCTGCTCGCGGCCGCGGTGCCGGCCTCGGACGGTGAGCGCGCGCTCGATGTCGGCTGCGGCGTGGGCGCCGGCGCGCTCTGCCTCGCGAGCCGCGTGACCGGCCTGCACGTCACCGGGCTCGAGGTGGACCGCGCCTTCGCGCAGCTCGCCAAGGATAACGCCGCGCTCAACGGGTTGGAGGAACGGCTCGATGTGTGGGTCGGCGATTTCGAGCGACCGCCGCCCAAATTGTCCCCGAAAGGCTTCGACCACGTGTTCGCGAACCCGCCCTTTTTCGAGCAGGGCGCGAATCAGCCGCCGGCCTCCCGCGGCCGCGCGCAGGCGACGGTGGAAGGTGCGGCCGGGCTCGACACCTGGCTCGAGTTCTGTGCCCGGATGGTCCGCCCGGGGGGCACCATCACGATCATCCATCGGCCGGAGCGTCTGGCCCAGATCCTGAGCGGTCTGTCTCCGGTGCGGCCCGGCGCCATCGTCGTCTATCCGCTGTGGTCGCATAATCCCTTCAGCGGGGCGCGGACCAAGAAGACCGCGAATCGCATCATTGTGCAGGCGACGGCCGAGCACGGCGGACCCTTGCAGATCGCGGCCGGCATGATCCTGCACGATGACGACGGCAGCTTCTCCCACGCAGCGGACCGCGTCTTGCGCGGAGGCGCCGCACTGACCCTCCTGGAGGAAGAGTCCTGATGAAGCGGCTGCTGATGCGCCTGACCTTTCGCCGCCCGCCGCCGGTCGTCTCGGTGGTGCGGCTATCCGGCGTGATCGGACGGGCCGGCATGTTCGGCGGCCGCATCAACATCGAGGCCATAGCCCCCGTGCTGCAACGGGCCTTCCGCCAGCCGGGGCTGAAGGCCGTCGCGCTCGAGATCAATTCGCCGGGAGGCTCCGCGGCGCAGTCGGCGCTGATCCACAACCGGATTCGAGCCCTTGCGGCGGAACGCGACGTGCCGGTGATGGCCTTCGTGGAGGATGTCGCTGCATCGGGCGGGTACTGGCTGGCTGCGGCGGCCGACGAGATCTTCGTGGACGACAACTCCATTCTCGGCAGCATCGGCGTCATCTACTCGGGCTTCGGCTTCCACCAAGCCATCGAGAAGCTCGGCGTCGAGCGGCGGCTCTACACCGCCGGCGAGAAGAAATCGCTGCTCGATCCCTTCCTCGCCGTGCAGCCCGACGATCTCGATCGCCTGCGCCGGGTGCAGGGGGACATTCATGACAACTTCAAGGAGCTGATCCGTGCGCGGCGGGGCGCACGCCTCGCCGAGACCGATCCCGACCTCTTCAGCGGCGAGTTCTGGCTGGGCCGCAAGGCGATCGGGTTGGGGCTCGCTGACGGCATCGGCGATATCCGGACCGTGCTGCGCGAGCGCTACGGCCGCAAGGTGGTCATCCGCAAGATCGGCCGCCCGCGCGGGTGGCTGGCGCGGCGCCTGCGGCCGGGCCTCCTTCTCGGAGGCGATGGGGAGGAGGCCGGCTCGCTCGCCGGCGAGCTGATCGGCGCGATTGAAGCCCGCCTCTGGTGGTCCCGCTACGGGCTCTGAGCGCTCCGAACCGCGGCCACGCCCTACCCTCAGAAGCGCTCCAGCCAGAGATCCAAGAATCGATCGAGCCAGCGGTGCACCGCGGGGTCGTAGCGGGGGGCATCGGCGCGCTGGCGATCAGCCGAAGGAACCTCCGGCAGCTTGAAGTATTTCTGGGCCTTCGGGTTGTTGAGCCAGCGCTCGTGCGTCACCGGCGTCATCTCCGGGTGAAACTGGACGGCGAACGCGCGCTCACCGTGGCTGAACGCCTGGTTCTCGAAGATGCCTCCCCGCGCAAGCAGCTCCGCCCCCGGCGGAATATCGAAGCCCTCCCGGTGCCAGTGAAAGACGTGGAAGGGCGTCGGGAAGAGCGCGCAATCCGGCTTCGCAGGCCGGAGCGGCTGATAGCCGACCTCGCAGAGACCGTCTGGATGGGGATAGACGTTCCCGCCGAGGGCGCGGGCCATGACCTGGGCGCCGAGGCAGATGCCGAGCAGAGGGGCGTCGGCCGCGAGCTGCGCGGCGATCCATTCGGTCTCTTCCCGCAGGAAGGGAAGGTCGTCGACATCGCAGGCGCTCATCGCGCCGCCGAACACCACGGCCGCGTCGTAGCCCTGCAATCGGCCGCCGTTCATCGGCGGCAAGGCCGCGCCACCGGCCACGAAGCAGACCTCGGTCTGGCAGCCCCGCGCATGCAGCGCCTCGCGCACCTTGCCGGGATTGGCACGCTCCGAATGGGTGACCAGGACGATGCGCGTCACGGTGCTCGTGTTCTCCTTCGCCAGCGGACGATGAGGTTGCCCCTTCGCTGCGGCTGTTTGCCCTATCGCGGCGCGGGCGGCAAGCGTGCGGGCGTTGGCGGGTGTGGTCCCGTGCCCTGCGCCGTGACACCATGCCCCAGCCATGAGCGAGAGCACCGTCCCCGTCGTCGACATCGCGCCCTTTCTCGGCGGCGGCGATGCGCAGAAGGCGGCGGTGGCGCAGGCGGTCGACCGGGCCTGCCGTCGCATCGGCTTCCTGATCGTTGCCGGCCACGGCGTCCCCTTCGCCGTCATCGACGACGCCCTCGCGGCGACCTGGGCCTTCTTCGACCTGGGCGATGCAGAGAAGCGCCAATGGATATCGCCCAAGGGCGATTTTCGCCGGGGCTACCTGCCCGTTGGCGGCAATGCGCTGGCCTACACGCTCGACCGGGAGTCGCCGCCCGACCTGATCGAGGCCTTCACCTTCGGGCGCTTCGATCTGCCCGAGACGCCGTACTACAGGGCGCACCGCGAGAGCTGGTTCGAGCCCAACATCTGGCCCACTCGGCCGCCCGGCTTCCGGGAGCGCCTCTGCACCTACTACCGCGCGATGGAGCGCCTGGCCGAGACCCTGATGCGCATCTTCGCGCTGGCGCTCGACATGCCCGAGACATTCTTCGCGGACAAGATCGACCGCCACATCACCGCCATGCGCCTCAACCACTATGCCGAGGCGAGCCGCCCTCCCCTGCCCGGCCAGCTGCGCGCGGGCGCGCATACCGACTACGGCAGCCTCACGATCCTGCTCGCGACCGATGCCGCCGGCGGCCTGCAGGTGCGCGGTGGTGACGGGACGTGGTGCGATGTCGCCCCCGTGCCCGGGTCCTTCATCGTCAATCTCGGCGACCTCATGGCGCAGTGGACCAACGACCGCTGGGTCTCGACGCTGCACCGCGTGGTCAACCCGCCGGCGGCTCGCCGTGCGGGCAGCCGGCGCGCCTCCATCGCCTTCTTCCACCAGCCCAACCACGACGCCCTGATCGAGTGCCTGCCCTCCTGCCGACAGCCCGACGATCCACCCCGCTACGCGCCGACGACCTCCGGCGCGCACCTGCTGGCCAAGACTGCGAAGGAGACCGGCGCGGCCGCACCCACGCCGTGACCGCGGCGAACAAAGTGAGATTTTGCGGGATTAAGTGAGATTCGGTGAGATTCCGAGCTAGATCAGGGAGGGTGCGAAGGCCAGGAACGCAGCCATCGTCAGCGCCAGCATTATCCAGATCGCCCACCCCATGACCGCTGCGGCGGCGCGAACCCCGTCGGCAACGCTCGGCGCGGGCCGCTGCGCGCGGCCGGCCGGTGCGCGGGCCGCCAACGCGGTTCCGGAGCGCTGCACGGGCGCCGGCACGGCGGAATCGGACTGCGTTGCCTCGATTGGATCGGTGGACTGTGTGCCCGAGGCATGAGCGGCCATGATCCTGAATCCTCGCGTTTCCCTTCGAGAACAGCCCGAAGGGCACCTCCTGAGGACTCACGTAATCGGCATGGCCATAACGACAAATATCGAATGATCATCGTTTCCATAAGAAACTCATATGAGCCGCCGAACGCCGAACGCAGCCGGTCGCCCGAGCGCGGACGGCGACGCGACGGATCGCGCATCGCGTCCCACCACTGGTAAAGTCCGGCCCGCCACACCAGATCGAGATGTAGGAGCCGCGTGGAGACGATGCGAAGGCTTGGCGTGCGACGGAGCGGATCGAGGATGGGCCGGATGAACCGCCCATGACGTCCGGGCGCGGACCGTGGAGCCGCCTCCGCAGGGAGGCCGGATGGCACCGGCAGGGGCCATCGCCCCAATTCCCGCAACCACCGCGTCCGCCGGCGCCCGGCAGGCTCCTCCGCAGGCTGCGCCACGCCGCCGTCTGGCTCGCCCTCGCCGGCATCCTGGCGATCGGCTACAGCTATCGCTTCGAGCTCACGGACCTCGTCAACCGGCTCGGCGGGGAGATCGTCCCCTACGCGGCGGTGACCACCGAGGAGGGCGCCGTCCGCGTCCGCGCCCACCGCGACGGCCACTTCTACATCGACTCCCGCGTCAACGGCGCCGAGGTCAGGTTCCTGATCGATACCGGCGCGACCATCGTGGCGCTCAGCCCGGACGACGCCGAGCGCATCGGCTTCGACCCGGCACAGCTGAACTTCTCCCAGCGCCTGCACACCGCCGGCGGCATCGTGCGCGCCGCGCCGGTCGTGATCCGCTCGCTCGAACTCGGCGACATCCGCCTGAGCAACGTGCGGGCCGTGGTCAACGGCGAGCGCCTGCCGCACTCGCTGCTCGGCATCAGCGCGCTTGAGCGCTTGAGCGGCTACGAAGTCCGCGACGGCACGCTCACGCTGAGGCCCTAAAACGCGCCGGCCGCGCGTTCCTCAGTAGGCGGCGGCCCCACCGCGAATGAGCTGGCCGGGGTGCGCGCCCGTGGGTTCGCCCTCCCTCAGCGTGACGGCGCCGTTGACGACCGTGGCGGCGATGCCGTCGGCTTTCTGCACCAGCCTGCGGGCGCCGCCGGGCAGGTCGTGCTGAACCGTCGGCAGTTGCGGCTTCACCGTCGCTTCGTCGAAGACGACGATGTCGGCCGCGAAGCCCGGGCGCAGCAGGCCGCGGTCGTGCATGTTCCAGGCAGATGCGTTGTTGAAGGTCAGCATCCTTACCGCTTCTTCCAGGGTGAATGCCTGCTTGGCGCGCACCCAGTAGCTCAGCAGATGCGTCTGGAGCGATGACCCCATCTCCTGGCACACGTGCGCGCCGGAGTCGGAAAAGGTGGCAAGCGAGCGGGGGTTCTCCAGCATCCGGCGAACCTCGTCCGGCGTCTCGTTCACCAGGGGCTGGAAGAAGAGCAGGTCCTCGTTCTCCGCCATCAGGTCGAGCATGACCTCGACAGGGTTCCGGTCGGACCTTCGCGCCATCTCCGCGATGCTCGGCTCGTCCCATTGCACGCCGAACATCGGAAAGAGGTTGGCGTAGTCAGGCTTGCGCGGATCCGTCGTGGCGGCGCCGCCGCCCTGGAACTCGTTGCTTCTGGGTTTCATCCCCGCTTCGGCCGCGACCAGGCTGGCGCGGGTATCCGGGTCGCGGAAGCGGGCCTGCTGCTCGGCCACCGGGAGGCCGCGAATGTCGCTCCAGACCGGCAGGGCATCGAAGGGCAGGTAGGACTTCAACGAGAACATGGCGTTGATCGATCGCGTGGTGGCCTGCCCCAGCACCCGCCCCCCTTCGGCCGCGACCCTGTCCATCCACTCGAACTGGTACTCGAGGGGATTGGGATTGTCGCCCTGGCGGCTCGAAAGCACTCCCAGCATCAGCGGCCGGCGGCTCGAGACCGCGATCTTCGCCAGCTCGTCCAGGCATGCGCCCTGCGCTTCGCCACCGGAGACGTCGGGCCCGACCTGGAAGATGCCGGCGTTCAGCTCGGCCATCGCGTGCACCAGGTGCGCGATCTCCGCCCAGTTGGCGATGCGGCTCGCCACCGGGCCGCCGTCCGGGCGGATATGGGTGGTGGCCCTCGACGAAGAGAGGCCCACGGCGCCGGCGAGGAGCGCCTCCTGCACCAGGTCCGCCATGAACTCGAGATCGTCCTCGTCGGCCACCCGGTCCAGGGCGCGCTCCCCCATCGCGTACATCCTGAGAGCCGAGTGCCCGATATAGGCGGCGTAGTTGATGGCCTTGGGGAACGAGTCGACGGCGTCGAGGTATTCCGGAAAGGTCTCCCAGCGCCAGTCGATCCCGGCCACCATGGCGTTCTTGGGGATGTCCTCGACGGCCTCCAGGCATTCGGCGAACCACTCCCTCGCCTCCGGCTTGCAGGGCGCCAGCGCGAACCCGCAATTGCCCATCACCACGCTGGTCACGCCGTGCCAGCAGGAGCACGTCCCCGCCGGGTCCCATGCCACCTGCGCGTCCATGTGGGTGTGACCGTCGATGAAGCCGGGCGCGACGATCAAGCCTTCGGCGTCGATCGTCTCGTCGGCGGGAGTGCGGATGCGGCCGATTTCCGCGATCTGCCCGTGCTTGACCCCGACGTCCCCCCGGTAGCGGGGCGTACCGGAGCCGTCGACCAGGGTTCCGTTACGGATCAGCAGGTCGAATGTCATCAGCCATTTCCCCGGACGCTGTTGGAGACGGGGGAACGCTATCAGCCGCGAGGTTCACCGACAATGTGGGCAGAGCGCCGCGCCGGTGCGCGAGAGCGACGGGCTAGCGGGCGAAGTCGTCCTCTTCGGTCCCTATCCTGCCGAGGCCATGACCGCGCACCCTGTCAGTACGCTGGTCAACAAACCCGCGGATGATGCCGAGAGGTGCGTGGAGCCGGTAGACGGCGGCACTACCTCTACGAACTTTCAGAGTTCGCAGTTTGTTGGTCCAACGGAACGCGAATCTCGTGCACCAAAGGCGCATTGAAGTGCGCAGACACATAGGTGTTGCCTCTGGCCCTTCCATCTGGTTCCCAGTCAGGATACCTTAGAAGAATACTAGACAACTGCACGTCTTCTGTCTCATTAGTGTTAGAATCCAGAAAGCCAGAGCCCCTTACTTCTAGCATACCATCTCGCCGTCCAGCATCTGAATTGTCGCGACATGGATGCGAAAAATCAAAACTAAAATACACCCTGTTCGCATTTTCTGTAGCAAAGTAGTTTGCATCTCCCTCAACACTACCGAAGAGCGTGAATTGATGAACACTCATCAATTGCTCTATCTCATCACGTTGAGTATTCGAGATTATTTCAAATAACTCAGAGTTACCTTGCTCAATCGGTACACGAATGTCAGTCAGCAACTCTGCAACGCTGTTATATAAGAATATTCTATGTTCGCTCGAGACCTCCTCCATTTCTGCGACTAATTCGGTCGCCAGTCCTCTTCTATAATCACGTGCCTCATAAAAGTCCTTATCTTCCGTAACAAAATATACATCACCCTCCGCCAAAAGCTCGAGACAGTGAGCCCAAATTACGCCATCACGAAATTGCTCCTTTTGCTTGGAGGGTGGAATCTTCCTCAATATCTTGATCAAGGAAGAATGGGCCGCGTCCAAATTGATTGGAATACTCCTGGTAGGAACATCAAAGTCTGGTATGATACCAGAAACAGTTTCTCTAATTTCATCTTCTGTTGGCACTGAAATCCTCTGCAGCCTTCCAAACACAGTCAACAATTTTCGATGCCCGTCTTCTATCTTATTTCTACTCTCAAGAAGTTGCTGCGCTAACTTTTCTTCGACTTCTAGCTGCACAATTTGCGGAACTGCAATAGTAGCGTGGCGTTGCCGGGCAAAATATCGTACCGCTGTTCCGTCCGCTGAGCGCAGCCCAAATTGCGAAATCCATACATTCGCATCAAACAGAATGAACATTAAGAAAGAACCTCATCGTCAAGGTGCCATAGCGTGCCTGAAGACGTGTCTGTGATCAACGGGCGGAGAGTACCACAAGCTTGAGCGAGAGCGACCGGTTCCGCCTCGCAGCAGCAGTTCAGAAAAAATAACACCAATGTTAGCCAGCGCACCCCCACATGGTCGCTATCGCTTGCTAACGAAGCACGATAGAAAGCGCGCTCTCTAGAGGCGCGCAGATACTACTTCGCCCCAGCGGCTCTCCGAAGCTGGGCGGAGGCGCGGAAGCGGAGGGCCTTGGAGGCCCGGATGCGGATTGCTTCGCCGGTCTGCGGGTTGCGGCCCTTGCGACCCTTGCGCTTGACGATGGTGAAGGTGCCGAAGTTGCCGATGGTGTAGCGGCCTTCCTTCTTCGACTTCTTGAGCCCGGCCTCGATCTCGCCCAGCACCAGGTCCACGGTGCGCTTGGCCTCGGCCTTGCTCATCTTGCCCTTCTTGGCGACGTTCTCGATGAATGCGGCTCTGCTCATGGTCGGAAGCCCCTCTGTCGTTCCCTGTCGCGACTCGAACGAGTCCAACCCGCTACATATAGCGGCTTTTTTCCATCTGGCTACCAGAAAAGCCGGCGGGCCGCGGATTTCGCAGCCCGCAATCAGCCGCCGCTACTGGCGATCCACGGTGGAGCGCCCCTCGTCGAGCCATCCCAGGATGCCGCCGCGCACGTTGTAGACCTGCCGGTATCCGAACTGCTCGTCCAGCATGCGGGCGACCTTGCCGCTGCGGTTGCCGCTACGGCAGATGAGGGCGACGGGCTGGTCGGACTCCGCGATCGCGGCGAACGCCGGCAGCCACTCGTCCAGGTCGTAGCGCCCCTTCTTGTCGAAGAAGGTCAGCAGGTGGCTGCCCTCGATGACGCCGGTCTTGCGCCACTCCTCCGGCCTGCGGACGTCGATGACGGCGACCCCCTCCGCCCGCAGCCGCTCCAG
>Ga0209543_1001155_pt1 | contig 26114 bp, 27 predicted proteins | sample MesohylFT_FD_187296 | JGI IMG/M metagenome (GOLD analysis project Ga0209543, IMG submission 187296) | Host-associated microbial community of the marine sponge Aplysina aerophoba from Gulf of Piran - sponge mesohyl, lysed by freeze-thaw... | ecosystem: Host-associated > Porifera > Sponge >...
TGCAATCGCCGCCGCGAGACGGAATCATCCCCTCGCCGCTGCCGCCGGGAATCTCATCCCGATTGACGCGCGGCTCTCACCCAGATTGTCGCGCTATACCGCCCGCCACGCGGCGGCGGAAGCACGGGCGGCGCGCGACGCAGCCCAGCGGGACGCCGGGGTGTGGCAGCGGCGATACGAAAACGAGGTTCCCCGGGGCAAGCCGGCGGGTCTGTGGCTACTTGTGAAGCGCAAGCTCGACGAGGGGATCGAGCTGAAACGCCTCGACCATGTTATTGGGCTCGTCGCCGATGAGCGCCAGTGCGATGAGCAGCTGACGACCAAGCGGATCATCGTCAGGACCCGCCTGCAGGGCGGGTCCGACACGGCGGCCGGCTTCGGGCAGGGCAGGATCACCGTGCTGGGCGACGGCCAATCCGCCCGCGACGCCGACAACCGGCCCCATGCCTGGTACGATCCCGACCTGCCAGTCACCATCAGCTTCGTCGCCATTGGCGGCAATACGGAAAAGGTTCAGGGCTACCTGCCGCTGCACCACACCGTGCTCGTGGGCACGGACGAATTCCGCTTTGCCGTCACCGAGGGAGCGCGCAGCTTTGCCACGGTCACGGCCCAACGCTGCGACTATCCCTGAGGTATGCTCGCCGCTCGGGCTCTGCATCCCATGCGAGGCATTCCGGCGGCTGAACGCCGCCAACGACAGCGCGCTTAGAGTGGGCCTTTGGACTCGGACAGTTTCATGCGGCAGCTTGGGCTGGCCTGCAGGGCTGTTCCTCCTCGAAAAGGTTGGGGCTCAGCGAACCGAAGGCCGAGTGTAGGCGCCTCTCGTTGTCGCTGTCGATGAAGCGCGGCAGGTGTTCAGCGACGTCTTCCGCTCTCTCGCAGGCCATGGAGTAGACGCCCTCGATCTTCGGCGTCTTTATGAAGCTATCCATCATGGCGCTGTGCTAGGGATCGCCGCGGCGCAGCATCGAGCCGACCAGGCGGTGCCAACTGAGCAGAGCCCGATAGGCTTGGGCGGCGTATTGCGAGCCCCTGTCGAAGTGATGGATGCATTCGGGTGGCGGGTTACGGAGCTCGATCACCGTCGTTAGCGCCGCGAGCGTCAACCGCGCATAGATCATTCTGCCGAACGCGTAACCGACGATGCTTCGCGACTATGAGCCCATAATCGTAGCCAGATAGACGAAGCCGCCAAGGAACGCGATGTAGATCGGGTCGGCGACCCAGAGCTAGTTTGGGTCATCGACCCCGCGCTCTCTGGAGAGGTTCGAGAAGACGGGCTCGTCGTGGTTGCTGTCGGAGGTGGCGACGAAGCATCGTGGGCGCGGCGGATGCATGGCGTGTTCGCGCATCAGGCGCTTGATTCTCTTGTGGTTCACGATCCAGCCGCGATGCCTCAGCGCCGCCTGCATGTGCAGCCAGCCGCAGGCTTCGATCTCATCCTTCATCGCGTGCATCGCCTCGACCAGGGCGGTGTCGTCGGCGGATCCCTTGGGAGCCCGGTAACCGGTGGATCGCGCGATCCCCATCAGTCGGCATCCCTTGGAGATGGAGAGGCCTAGGGCCGGTGATCACGGACATGGGCGCGGTTCTCGGCAACCGTCCTTGTCGTTGACGGGGCGGAGCCGGAGCACCGTCAACTGGTGGCACATCCGTCACGTCTACGCCAAGCACGGCCTCTCGCGGCAGGCGGAGCTGATCCGGCTGGTGAGCGCGCTGACCGACGATGCGGGAGTGTGGCGCTGAGGCCGCGGGCGGGTTGACCAAGGATCTTGCACAAAATTTTCGCCAGCCCCTCCCGCGGGAGGGGGGCAAACCGCGCGCGATCTCCTAGCATTGCGCCGGACGCGAGAGTGAGACACCCGGAGCGGGCCGGACCGGGTGTCGACCCGGACCGATGCGCATCGTTCGTAGTGACGAAAACAGGGATAGTTATGAGGCTTGTCGATTCATCAAGGCGCGCGCGGGCCAAGAATGCGAGCAAGGTGGGTGGAAGAAGGCCGACAGGCGGCACTGATCGGCCTCGTGACATGGCTGCTCGTGTGAATAACCGGTCTTGCGTGGCCACGGCAAGGGAGACCGCGATGAGAGCTTTTCTTTCCATGTTCTCGATGTGCGCACTGATCGGCTTGGCGCTGCCGGGTTGCGGAGGTGGCGATGGGCCCAGCCCGCAGTCCTCGGCCGACAACATCGGAGCCCTGACCGACTCCGGGAAACAGCCATGGACCGCCTGACGCTTGGCATCGAAGAAGAGCTGAAGATGGTGAATTCCGCCACCTATGACATCGTTCTGGGACAGTCGACAGCACTCCACGAGGTGGGCCACGGTCACCTGCTGCCCGACGAGGGAAGGGACCGATGAGGCCGGGAGACTTCGACAAGACACGGTTGCAACCGCTGCGATCGCCTCGGTTGCCGGATCGCCCTCACCGGGGCCGCACCCTGTGGATATTGGCCATGGGTGCCGGTGCGTGTCTGGCGATATGGGCGCTGTTCGGTGGGCTCTGAAATTCCGACCGAAGCTCGATCCGAAGGTCTGCCCTTTTGGGCGCCACGCCGGAGACGCTGGCCCGCGCCCTGTTCCGCAGCGTGGCGCCTCTACGCCCGCCCTGCGTTCGACAGCCCGTTGTCTGCGATCAGGTCACGGTAGAGGAGGTTGCGGCCACGGCCATCATACTCGCGGCATGGGACCTCTGGGAGCAGAGCGCGCATTTGTAGTTTCGCTGTCGTGCGGCAAATGTCTCTTCCATCGACGCACAGGCGCGTCGCGGCGGAAAGTCGGTCCCGGGGTCGGTGGTGGAGGCCAGCCTTGGGACCGGCACCTCTTTGGAGGAATACCATGAAGAAAATTGCCGCCGCCGGCGCCTTCCTGGCGCTTGCCGCCTGTACGTCAGGCGACCCACCCGACCCACACTCCGATGCCGGGCTGCGAGCGACCCACGCGCGCATCGTGGCCAGCGCCAACAGCCAGATCTTCGGTGATGGCGTCTATTACCGGGGGCCGGATGCGGAGGTCGAGCGCGAGAGTGGCAAGTGCTTGGGCGCCAAATGCACGCTCGGCTTCCGCCGCGCATTGGCACCGCAGGAGAGCCACAGCGTGGAGCCGGTCGCTCTGGAATACCATGGCCAGTTCAACGGGATCGATGTGGTGGTCGAGGTCGGCGAGGACGTGGGCGTCTATGGCGGTTGGATGAGGCACAGCTTTTTCGGGGTGCAAACCAACATTTGGACCGACGAGACCGACCCCAACGAGGGCTACGTCCGCATCCTGCCCTATGCGGTTGGTGACGCCCCCGGCACGAACCCCGAGATCGAGGATACCGTGCGCTGGCGCGGGCTCATGTACGGCTACAGCTACGCCCCCGCCGATCGCGGTCAGGCATACCGGGGCGACGCAGAGATACGCGTCGATCTCGGGCAGACCGGCATGGAGGCGGACGTGTTCTTCGAGAACATCCGCAACCAGCAGACCGACGCGGCCCGCGACGACATGCTCTGGCGGAATGTCCGTGTCCTGAACGGCCGGTTCGCCCGGCACGTCGAGGTGGGCAACTCGCTGTCCGGCAGGTTCTACGGCCGGAATCACGAAGAAACGGCCGGCGTATTCGAGCGCGAGAGCATCGTCGGGGCGTTTGGTGGGAAGCGATGAGTGCCGAGATCATCTAATCCATGGAGTTCGCTGCGGTTCGGGAGGGCCTGTATCTCCCCCTCCCATGCTGGCCTGCCGCAGTGATCACAGGCCGGGTATCTGTTGGGGGGCGAAGCGGGGCCGTCCCGGCGAACCAAGCCGACATCCCTCCCGGCCGAGCGTCCATCTTCTAGGGAAATGTCGGCAAGTCCTGAATTGCCGGCCCCGGGACACCCGTCCATCGTGACCGGGGCCGGCATCTCGACTGGAGAGCGGAGTTGAAGGGCGTGATCCGCTTCGGGGGGTTAGTGGCCTGCGCGGCATTTGTCCTCGCGGCCAGCGCGAGTGCTCACCCATCAGGCAGTTGCGACCGCGAGCGGCTGTCCTTCTCCGCAGAACTGGACAAGCTGAGGGGCCATCTCAGTCGAGCTTCCCAAGCCGACATACAGATGCGCAGCGAAATGGTTGGAATCCATGCGCTGCGATCCGAATCGCTTGCCGCCGAGATTGTCACACGCCATTTCCGCCACCGCTTGCCGGGCTTCGTCAGGGCACAAGACGGCTTCATCGGCCAGCTTGTGCCGACGCTCGGCGTGGCAATTGGCGCGATGCAATGCGCCGAGAGGCCACTCAATTGACCAATCGTCCCGCACTCATCGTATCTCCGAAACGGAGTGGGGCTCCGTCCGACTTGCGCCATGAGGGTCGGGCGTCGCTCACCTTCAACGGAGATGAAACCCCATGACCATGAGAATTCCGCCTGAGTGTCTCGGCCACGTCAAAAAAGCGCTGGAGAGGTACACCGAGACCGTCGAGGCAACCGATCTCGCCCTGACGAGCAAGAACACGTATACGTTGCACGCACGATATTTCGGCCGATGGCTTCGCGGCAACTTCGAGCCCGGTAGCCAGTTGCCGCGATTCAGATGACCGATCCTCCTGATCGACCTGATGGGAGCAGGCCGGATCACGGCAACAACAACGCACGAGAGGACCGCCGCCGTATCGACGACCGCGCGTCCTGGCTCGGCACGCCGGGCGTTCGACGGCACGGGCTGCGCACGCTCGTCTGGCTCACGCTGGCCTTCGTTGTCGCGCTCGCCTGCGTCGTCGTGCTGGCAAACATGATTGACCCCGCCTATTGGGCCGGTGCGGGCCGGTAGGCGGCGACCTCATAGCAATCGCCGACTACTGGACCGCGCCGGGGCGGGATCAGCACAGCCCGATGCGACAGAGGGGCGCTCAGATGGATACGGGCGGGGGAATTGACAGAACCGGCACAAGATTTCCGTATCGCGGAGCGATCAGCGACGGGCATCGGCAATCCATCGAAGTTGATCGGCACCGGCAAGAATTTTTTCCACCGTCCAGCGTCGCTTATCGTTGCCCAGCAGCGTCTAGCGTATAAAACGCAGGATTTGTCATATCGAAGGCGGTTCCCGTACCTTTCGTTGCCTCTATCTATCCTTCATGACGGTTTCGAAGACAGTCCCCAACGAGAGGCTGGCTGCCCGTTTTCTGTGGGCGATCGAAGCCTGGTGCGCTCGGAGACAAATGAACGTTGGCGCGTTCGGTGCCGCCGTATACCGCGACCGCAGCTTCGTCGCCTCGCTGCGCGACGGCCGCAGTCCGCGGCTCAGGACGGTGGACCTGGCGTTCGCCGTCATGGGCGAGCCGCCCGCCGGCCCCGCTTTCCTCAGAGAAGTCCGCTCAATGCGGCCCCCGCTTGGACAAGACGAATTGCACCAATTTTGGTGGGACACGCTGAAAGACGATCGCCCCCACCGCGCCGATCTGTTGATGCTACAGGCGATGATGGAAATGCACCGAGCGATGAGCCCGCCGCCGATGCTGGAGTTCTTGTTCTTTCTCACGCGGAAACTCGGCCCCGTCCTGTTGGTTGCTGGGTTCTTGATCGTCCTGACGATATGGGCGCTGTTCGGGTGGCTGTGATGCGGAGTGGAATGTCGGTTGTGGAGACATCGCGGCGTGTGTAACGAACCTGAGGCCGACGCCCATGATTCCGGAACCGGTGCCGCCGTTCCCGGATCGGCGGTCGTGCGAGGCCATGGAGGCCATGCGGCTGCCAGACCTTCGGCCTTTCGCCGCCCTGGGCACAACGATAGTCGCCGTGCGCACCGCCTGTATCCCGGTCAATGTGAAGGGCGGATTGGCGCCGCAGACAGGGACCCCGTGCTGCCAGGGGGGTGGGTGCGGCTCCCCGCCAGCCACGGAAGGCAGTCCCGCCCCACAGGGTACGGTTGGCTATCCTTTATTGCATATCACAGCTGCGAGGAGCAGCTCAGCGATGTCACCGCTCAGCTCCAGACATGTTGCTGTTTCGCAGATTGTCTAAGGGCGGATTTCGCGGAGAATATCACTCGCCACGGTGAAGGCTGGCGACCGCGATCGGGCAAAGGAGATGGCATGAATGGGGAGTGAACGGTCGGGCTCCCGTCGCCATGCTGGGCGTTGGGAGAGGCGGATAGGTGACAGGTTGGATTGGTTCAGTAGGGCTTTCGACCCTGTAAAGGAGAAGCAATGAGCAGCGACAGCCGGTCGATCCACCCGACCGCGCTCGTCGAGAGGGGGCCGAGCTAGGAAATGGGGTCGTTATCGGCCCCTTCTGCACGGTGGATCCGGACGTGCTGATCGGCGATGGCGTGCGACTCCTCTCACACGTGACCCTCTCTGGGCGGGCCACTGTCGGTGCGAGGACGGTCGTCCATCCCTTCGCCTCGCTGGGATTGCTGCCGCAGAATCTGAAGTACCGCGGCAAGCCGTCCCTCCTGTAGATCGGCGAGGACAACATGATCCGCGAGCATGTAACCATGAACCCCGGCACCGAGAGAGGCGGCATGGTGACCCGCGTCGATCAGGGCGGCCTGCTCATGGCAGGCGCCCACGTCGCCCGCGACTGCCAGGTTCGAGAGCGCGTCATTCTCGCCAGCCGGGCGTCCCTGGCCGGCCCATGTCACGGTAGGAGACTGCGCGATCCTGGGCGGGCTGTCCGGGGTCCATCAATTCTGCCGTATCGGCGCACACGCAATTGTCGGCGCCGTCTCGATGGTCGTGCACGAGATCATTCCCTACGGATCGGCACACCGAGGTCAGGCCTCCCTGGTCGGGCTGAACCTGGTCAGCCTCAGGCGCCGAAACTTCCCGCCCGACGGAGTACATGCGCTTCACACCGCCTTCCGACTGCTGTTCACCGCCGAGGGCGCTCTTTCCGAGCGCCTTGAAGACGTGGTCCGGATGTATTCCGATCACGAGCCGGTCATGGAGATCGTCGCCTTCATGCGCGCCGATCCCCGCCGTCCGATTTGCCAGCCGACCCATCGCCTGAAATCAAATCTGGCAACCAGAGCGGTTCCGCGGCCGACGAGATCGCTGTCAACGAGGGAAGGCCGGAGACGAGGCCGAGAGAGGGGGGACGATTCCGCGTCGCGCAAGAGGACTCCGGGCCGCCATCACCCAGACCCCTGGACCCGGCACACCGAACGGGGGCAAGTCCGCTTCGAAACCGCGGTCCGTGACTGCAATTGACCGGAAAATGCTTGAACGCCATGCCCCGAACTCGCCGACGCGGCTGAGACGCGACACCTTTCTCAGCGATTGTCGAAAGCTTCCCAGTGTCTTGCGCCGTCAACTCTTCGCCGACGGCGCGGCGCGGCCGCTAGTCTACTTCCGGAGCTCGGTGCGGTAGGCAAACCGTTTGCGCACGGTCTCGATTCCGAGCGGCATCTCGATATAGGCGCCTTCGAGCCAGAGCTGCGCCTGGTCGAGGAAGGTGGTGCTGCCGAGATGCCCGTCCTGGCCGCCGAGCAGGACGAAATAGTTGCGGTCGGGATCGGACATGTCGGAGATATGCCGCGCGTTCGAGCCGTAGTCGACGAAGTGGCGCTCGGCGCCGGTGTGGTGAGCGGTCTTCATCAGCGTGTCGTTTGCGCCGCCGACCGGGACATCGGTGAAACGGAAGCGCCCGCCGACCAGGGGCAGCAGGGACAGCGGATGGTCCAGGCCGAGCCGGTGCATGGCGCCCCAGTCGGGGAATCTCGCCACGACCGCGCCCGCGCTCCCCAGCGCCACCCCCATCGCGGCGTCGAGCTCGGCCGCGCCGGCGCGCGCTATATCGGCGGTCATCATCCTCTCGATGCGTCCCGCGTCGGCGAAGGCGTCTGCATCGCCCGCGCCCAGCCTGGCAGAGTAGAAGGACCGGACGAATGACTCGCGGAACGCCTCGTAAGCGAGCGCGCCCTGCGAGTCGGGGCCGTAGCGCCCGTCCCATGCGCGCATCGCCGCGAGCGCGCGCTTGCCGTCCTCGCCGGCGTTCCCGGCGATGCCCGATGCGTCGATCCTCTCCACGAACATGTCGCGCAGCGCCGCCGCGGAGGCCTTGTGGACGTCCTGCTGAAGCGCCTTGACGTCGTCGATGCCGATGCCGCCGCCGCGCAGCAGCTCGGCCATGCGCAGGACACGGTCGTCGAGCGAGAAGAAGTAGCCGACCCGGCCCGCCGCCGCGGTCGGCCGGTTGTTGGCCGACACCAGGAACCCGCGCCCGGGATTGAGGCTGTACGGCAGGTCCAGGGTCCCCCGCATCTCTGCCCAGCGTTCCGCGTGCCCGTCCGGCGGCAGCACCAGGTCCTCGGGCGCCGCCTCGCCCAGCCCGGGCAGCCGGACCGCCATGACCTGCCCGATATTGCCGTCATTGTCGGCATACAGCATGTTCTGGCCCGGAACCGCGAAGCCCGACAGCGCCTCGCGGAACTCCGCGAAGCTGCGCGCGCGGCTCACCATCAGCATCGCGCTGATCTCGTCGCTCGGCAGATGGCCGGTCCAGCCGAGCGCGAACGGGCCCGAGCCCGACGCGGCCACGGCGGCGGCGAGCTGCGGCGCATCCGACAGGACCGGGCCCCAGCGCGTCTCGCGGATCTCGACCTCGCGGTCGAACCACCAGCGCACGGCGATCCGTTCGCGCCGGGTTGTCATCTCGGCATCCTCGGCATCGAAGAGCGTGCTCGAGGCGGCCCGCATGTTGGTGCCGCCCCACGCGATCCAGGGGTTGCGCCCGATGGCGATGAAGGGAAGTCCCGGGACCATCAGCCCCACCGCGTGATAGGACGGCGACTTGATGCCCGCCAGCAGCCAGATGTTGGGAAGGCGGATGCCGAGATGCGGATCGTTCGCCATGATCGCGGCGCCGGTGGCGCTCATCCCGGGCGCCACCGCCAGGCTGTTGCTGCCCGACCGGCTCAACCCGCCGAGCAGGGTCCGCAGATGCGCGGCGGTCTCGCCTGCCCCGAAGCTCGTCGCCGAAGACGATCCGGCCTCGATCAGCCGCGCCCAGAGCGCGGGCCAGTCGTCGCGGCCGCGCAGCCCCAGCAGGTCCAGCCATTCCAGCCAGTTGACGTCGGTCCCGGCGAGGCGGCCGAAGGCGAGCACGTCGCGGATCGACCACGGCTCGCGCTCCAGACCGAGCGCGGCGAACTCGTAGGGCAGCTCCCCGGCGGTCTCCAGGTGATGGTTGATCCCCGCCACGAACCGCTCGAGCCAGGCCCGCGTCGCCGGCGGCAGCCCGGCCTCGATCTCCGCCGCCGCGCGGCCGAAATCGAGAATCCGCAGCGCGTGGTCGATGTCGGTGCCGAAGGGACCCACCATCTCCGCGACCCGGCCCTGCGCGACGCGGCGATAGGCCTCCATCTGACCGAGACGGAGATGGGCGTGCACCAGGCCGAGCGCGAACGCCGCGTCGCCATCGTGCTCGGCCTCGATGAACGGGATCTGGTGCTCGTCCCAGTGGACGGTCACGCGCCCCTCGAGCGGCAGGCCCGAGGTCGGGAACACCGACAGCCGCTGCTCGATGGAGGTCTCCTCCGGCAGCGGCGCGACCAGCGCGCAGCCCGCCAGCAATACGGTCGTCAAAGTCCAGCAAAGCCGTGCCAATCCTCGGCCGCGCCGGCCCGCCGCCGGCTGATCAGGGGTGCAGGTGTGTCCCATCCCTTGGCTCCCGTGGCCACTCGCTCTCCGGTGTCGTTGCTCCCGATGTGGGCGCCGGCATGGAGAACCGCAAGATTGTCGGCAATCCTTCCCCCGCGAACGCCGGGCGCCCCGGCATTCAAGGGCTGCTGCCGCCGGCCGACCGTTCGACGACGCATGGGGACGCCAGCGCGGACTCCGTCCACGCCCGTTTCACGCTCCCCCCGCTCCCGGCATTGCGACCGTCGCGCGCAATCCGCCTTCGGCACGGTTCTCAAGCAGGATGTCGCCCCCGTGGCCGCGCACGATGCCGCGCGCGATGGCGAGCCCGAGCCCGCTGCCCCCGGTGTCGCGGCTGCGCGACGCCTCCAGCCGTACGAAGGGCTCGAACACCCGCGCGAGCTCCGCCTCCGGGATCCCCGGCCCTTCGTCGTCGACGATGACGCGGACTTCCCTGTCGTCCCGCTCGATCCGCGCCGTCGCCCGGCTCCCGTGGGCGGCCGCGTTCTCCAGCAGGTTGCGCACCGCCCGGCGCAGCGCCGCCGGCCGGCAGGCGGCGAGCACCCGGCCGGAATGCGCGACCGCGATGTCGTGGCCGAGCTCGGCGAGGTCGGCGGCCACGCTGTCGACCAGCGCATGGAGGTCCACCGTCCGCGTCTCCTCCCGCCGCGCGTCCTCGCGGATAAAGGCGAGCGCGTCCCCGGTCATTCGCTGCATCTCGTCGAGCGCGGCCACGATCTTCACCTTCGTCTCCGCGTCCTCGACGAACTCGGCGTGCAGGCGCAGGCTCGTGATCGGGGTGCGAAGGTCGTGCGAGACCGCCGCCAGCATGGCGGTGCGGTCGTGGACGTAGCGGTCGAGCCGAGCGCGCATCAGGTTGAACGCGCGCACCGTCTCGCGGGTCTCGACCGGCCCGACCTCGGGCAGGTCCGCCACCGCCTCGCCCCGGCCGAGCCGCCCGGCCGCCGCCGCAAGGCCGCGCATCGGCTTCGCCATCCGCCGTCCCGTGAGCACTGCCACGACCGCTATGCAAAGCGCCGAGAGCAGGAAGACGGCCACGAACGCCGCACCCCAGGCCGGCGCGCCCGGCGGCGGCCCCACTGCGACGTTGAGCCAGCGCCCGTCCGCGAGCGCCACCGACGCGGTGAACCAGTCGGGCTCCCAATGTCCGTGGTCGTCATCGTCGCGGTCCCCGTCGCGATCGTCGTCATCGTCGCGATCATGGTGGCGGTCGTCATCGTCGTCGTCCAGGTAACGCGTCCAGAGCGGCGCCACCCGGACCTTCTCCGGGGATGCGCCGAGCGCGGAGGTGAGTTCGTTGGCGATGGCGGCGGTCCGCTCTCCTGTGTCGGTCTCGCCCACGACCGGCTTACCGGTCAGCGAGAACCGCGCGAGATCCGTGCTCGCCGCCGCGATGACGGATTCGTGCAGCGCCGGCGGCGTGTCCCCGATCAGCCGCGCCACTGTGGCGGTACGCGCGACGGCGTCGTCCCGATGCGCGTCGCGCAGCGCCTCCATCCGCTCCCAGGCGAACAGCGCGACCGCGACGCCCTGGGCCGCGGCAAGCGCGAGCAGCAGCAGCAGCGTGAGCTGGCCGGCGAGGCTCTTGGGAGCGAACCTCATCCGCGCTCTACCTTGCCCGCGAACCGGTAGCCGCCGCCCCAGACGGTTGCGATCAGCGCCGGGTTCTTCGGGTCGCGCTCGATCTTGCGCCGCAGCCGGCTCACCTGGTTGTCGACCGCGCGGTCGAAGGGCGCAGCGCTTCGGCCCCGGGTCAGGTCGAGCAGCTGGTCGCGCGAAAGCACCATCCCGGGACGCTCCAGCAGCGCCGCCAGCAGCCGGAACTCGCCCGAGGACAGCGGCGTCACCACCCCCGCCTCGTCGACCAGCTCGCGCCGCCCGGTGTCGAGCGACCAGCGGTCGAAACGCCAGGTCCCGGCCGGCAGCGGCTCCCGGTCGGGCGGCAGGCTCTGCGCACGCCGGATCACCGCCTTGATGCGGGCCAGCAGCTCGCGCGGGCTGAACGGTTTGGCGACGTAGTCGTCGGCGCCGACCTCCAGGCCCACGATGCGGTCGGTCTCCTCGCCCATGGCGGTGAGCAGGATGACCGGGATCCGCGTCGTCTCGCGCAGGTGCCGGCAGAGCGCGAGCCCGTCCTCGCCCGGCATCATGATGTCGAGCACCACGAGGTCGACGGCCGCGGCCTTGAGCGCCTGGCGCGCCGCCGCGGCGCTTTCCGCCACCGTCGCACGCAGCCCGTGGCGCTCCAGGTAGCGCGCCAGCGGCTCGCGGATCTCGCGGTGGTCGTCGACCACCAGCACGTGCGGGGAGGCGTCCATGGGCGGGAGATTACGCGCCTTCCCGCGGCCTGCACGAAAAGTTTGTAACAGGATGTGTCAGGCCGCCGCTGCGCGACGCCAGGCGACAATTGCCCCGCTTTGCCGGCAAGGTTCTGCGACATCCCGCGCCCATGTTGCCCTCATCCATCGACACCCGATGGACCAACCGATAGAGGACACGACCGATGAAAACGAAGACGAAGACACTGACCGCCATCGCGATCGCCGCGGCGCTGGGCGGGACGGCGCTCGCGGGCGCCACCTACGCCGGCCACCGCGGCGGCGGCGACGGCATGGGCTTCCTCGACAAGGGGCAGCTCGGGGTCTCGGCGATGGAGATGTTCGACGCCGTCGACGCCGACGGCGACGGCAAGCTGACCCAGGCCGAGATCGACAAGGCGCTCGACGACCGCCACGCCAAGCACGACGGCAACGGCGACGGCAACCTCAGCCTCGAGGAGTTCGCCGGGCTGTGGCACGAGACCACCCGCCCGCTCACCGTGCGCGCCTTCCAGACGCTCGATACCGACGGCGACGCCGTGGTCACCCGCGCCGAGTTCGACCGGCCGCTCGCCGGCATCGTCGAGCGGCTCGACCGCGACCGCGACGGCGGCCTCTCGATGCGGGACGGCTGGCACGACGACGACGACCGGCGCGACCGGCGCGACCGGGACGACGACTAGGACCGTCCCGGCGGCATCCCGGCCAGGGTCCGCTCCCCGCGGGCCGCGGCCGGGATGCCCCGGCGCTCCACGCGCCGTCCGGCGGGAAGCGAAGCAGCATGGGGCGGCGCTTCGAGACCCCAACCGGATCCCCATTGTCGAGCATCGCCGATGCGAGCCGCCAAGCCTTGCAAAAGCGCCCCCCGGCACCGACATGCAGCGGGAAACCCCGGGGAACCGGCCTGAAGAGAGAGCCACGCCGATGACCGATGAGAAGTACCACCTGTCCGCGCGCCTGATGCACTGGATCATGGCCGTGGGGTTCGTTTTCATGTGGGGCTGCGGCTACGCGATGACGACGCTGGTCGCGGAGGATTCCCCGCTGGAGGAGTTCCTGTTCGACCTCCACATCTCGGTCGGGGTGACGCTGCTCGCCCTGCTGGTGCTGCGCATCGCGATCCGCCTGCTTCACCGCCCGCCGCCGCTGCCGGCGACGATCCAGGGGATGGAGCGCACCGCCGCCCATCTCGGCCATGCCGCGCTTTACGCGCTGCCGGCCCTGGTGATCGCGGCCGGCTGGGCGGAGACCAATTTCGGCGGCCATGCCGTCCAGTGGTTCGGCGTCGGGATGCCCAGGGTCTTCCCCGAGACCGGGGAGGCGCTCCAGGACCTGTCCCAGGAGGTGCACATGTGGCTTGCCTACGGGATGCTGGCGGTCGCCGCCGGCCACGTCGCCGCGGCCTTCAAGCATCGCTGGCTCGACGGCCATGACGTCATCCGCCGCATGACCTTCGGCGGCGCGGAGGGCGCCCGGCGTCCATGACGGGCCCGGTCACGAGGAACGGGAGAATCGCAACATGATCGACAGGTACAAAGACCACGGACAGCCCGCCGCCCGCGGCGCCCTGAGCCGGCGCGCGTTCCTCGGCCGCGCCGCGAGCCTCGGCGTCGCCGCGACGGCGGTGGTGCCCTTCGGCGCCGCCCTGGCGGGCGCCTCGAACGAAGACGGGAAGCTTTTCCTCATCGGACTGGAGGAGCACTTCGCGACCCGCGAGCTCCAGCGGCTGCAGGCCGGCGGGGACGAGCGCCTCTTCTCGGGCGGCGGCAGACGGCCCGAGTTGCTCGACCTCGGTGCCGGCCGGGTCGCGGACATGGACGCGGCAGGCATCGACATCCAGGTGCTGTCGGCGGTGACGCCCGGCGCCCAGAACCTGCCCGGCACAGAAGGGGTGGCCTTCGCCCGCAAGCTCAACTCGTGGGTCGCGAACGAGGTCGTCGCGGCCTGGCCGGACCGGTTCCGCGCCTTCGCCACGCTGCCGCTGAGCCAGCCGGAGGCGGCGGCCGACGAGCTCGAGCGCTCGGTCCGCGAGCATGGCCTGGTCGGCTGCATGAGCTACGGCGCCATCGGCGGCAGGTTCCTCGACCACGCCGACTTCGCGCCGCTGCTCGTCCGGGCCGAGGCGCTCGGCGTGCCGATCTACATCCACCCGAACTGGCCGTCCCCCGCGGCAATGGAGGTCTACTACGACGGGCTGGGCGACGCCCTCGTGGGCCGGATTCTCGGCGGCCCGGGCTATGGATGGCACCAGGAAGTGGCGCTCCAGTGCCTGCGCCTGATCGTCGCCGGCATCTTCGACAGGTTCCCGAAGCTGCAGATCGTCGTCGGGCACATGGGTGAGGGGCTTCCCTTCTGGTACTGGCGGGTCGGGGAGGACCTCGACCGCATCGCGAGGAAGAGGCTGCAGAAGCCGGTGCAGCAATACTTCCACGACAATCTCTGGATCACCACCAGCGCCTTCTTCAGCGACGAGCTGCTGGCCCTGGCCCTGGCAACCATGGGCGAGGACCGGATCATGTTCTCGGTCGACTATCCCATGGCGAGCGCCAAAGCGGGCGCCGACTGGTTCCGGGCGATCGACCTGCCCGGGGCCACGAAGGAGAAGATCGCGCACGGGAACGCCCGGAGGCTGCTCGGGATAGAACCGACTTAGACGCGAACCGATGGCCGGTCCCCCTGCATGGGTTGACAGCCGCGTCTAACCCGCGCGATGCCATCCTGATCGAACGCTACATCGTGGCGGCGACCAGCGCCCGCGGCCACCTTCGCGAGTGCCGCACGGCCGCCGTCGAAAGAAACGATCGGGACATCGTCCTCCATTCCAGGCGCCCTGAGTAACCGGTTGACGACATGCCGCCGGCCGGGCGGGTCCTTGCGAAACGGCTGACACAGCGGGTCCATCGCCGGTTCCGTCGGTTCCGGGCAGGGCCGCGCATCTCCGGCCGCGTCGTTCCCGATCGGCCCGGAACGAATTCCGGCACCTGATTCGAAAAAACGGGTACTCTCCGGGAGTCAGCGGAACCGGAGAGACCGACGATGGACGCCGATCTTCTGATTCTGCTCGCCGCGGCGGCGGCCTGGACCTGCGTCGCGTTTTTTCTCGGCTGCTGGGTCGAGCGCCGCCGCCATCGCGAAGCGGGCCTTAGCGAGCCGCCGACCACGCGGCAACTTCTGTTTCTCGGTCACCTGGCCGACGAGGTTGATGTGACCGTGCCAGCCGTGCGGACCCGGGCAGAGGCGGCGACGGCGATCGACGACCTCCTGGAGGAGAGGCGCCTGCGGGAGGAGCAGGAATGACGGCCGGTCCGAAGGCCACAGCTCTGGCCATCGCACTGACCCTGAGCGCGGCCGCGGCCAGAGCGGGGGACTACCGCGCGGAGATCATGGATCACGTGATCGAGCCGTGCTTCCTGCGCCTCGCCCAACAGCGGCCGGCGGTGGGTCGATCCCCCGAGGCGGCGGCGCGGGCCATGATGCTCCAGCACGGGAAAGGGCTATCGACACTGGTCGACAGCATCGACAGGCAGTTGTCGAGCAATCCGCCCCCCGTCGCGCGGCGACAGATTTACCGCATCGCCCTCAGGGCCTGCCTGCGCCAGGGCGCGGCACGCTTCGGGCCGAAGTGAGGTGGCTTCCACCCGATCCCGCCTGCGTCCCGACTCTGTCAATTTAGGGGATTTTGAAGACGACAAACTGGGTCGACATGGACGCGTTCAACGAAGCTTTCGCGAGAGCGATTGAAATTCATCACGAGGGCGGGCTGGCCGCAATCGACGGCGACATGCTGGAGGACAGATTCCGTCACGCGAAGACGGAAGCGATGCGCGGCGAGGAGCCTGGCTCGCGCAGGGAAGAGCCGAGGGAATCGAAACGGGTCGGAGTGAAGGCCGGGCTGTTTATCCGTCAAGCTAAGCAGCGTTTCGGGTCCGTGCCGAAGACGGCGCGGAAGCTAATCCGTGGGGCTTCCGTCCTGGAGCTTGAGGCTTGGCAGGAGGCGTTGCTGACTGCCGCCAGCCTCGACGAGGTACTGGCATCGGGACCGGGACGCTGAGCCCGAGAGCCGGAACCGGCCAGGCTCGCCTGGATCCATGGATTTTCTCGGCCAGGAAATCGGTGCGGTCGTTTCCTCGCCGATCCATGGCGTCGGTTCACCGGGAGTCGGTGCGACGCCGCCGCGCAACGCGTCCCGCACGTCATCGTCCTGGCCGGGTTCGTCACCGGACGGGTCGTCGAATAGCACCTTCGTTCAGGGTCCGCCCGGGATCGGAAGAGCGGCGTGCGGACGCCGTCGCGCGGCGCCCGGCATCATGCTCCCACGGAAGGCCCCAACCGGCAACCGGGCTGCCGTTGAACCGGGATCGGACGCCCAAATCATTGAATACGCGCAGGTCCGGACCGTCATCGACACATTGTCGGACAGCGCGGACGATCGAGAAACGTATCCGCCCCGGTCGGTGGGACGACCGGGATAGCGGGTTGGATACACTCCCATTATGCTGGGAGACGGCTTGGCGATCGGGGCTATGCCATGGCACCGGCGAGAGCCCCGCAACGGCACCTGGAGGCGAGCGTGAGAACGAAGAGACCCCGGCCCGCTTCACCCGACGAAGTCCGGATAACGCGTGAGGGCGACACCGCAATCGTCGAATACGCCGATTCCTCCATCCGGGTCGTGCATCTGCAAATCGGACCGACGCTTCCGGCGATGACGGACGCGGAAATCCTGAAGATGTACAACGAGGCGCTTGAGGCGCGGGCCGAAGTCGCCGCGGGCGTCGATCCGACGCTGACCGAGATCCCACCCGGCCGCGCTCAGATCGAATACAGCGAGCGCAGCGATCAATGGGTTCCCCGCGGGCAGGTGCTTCGTTGTCATGTCGAAGACACCGGGGACGGGCAGACGGTAATCTGGATCGACGATGTCGCATTGGGCATGCAGGCCTTTGGCCGGATGCTGCGGGTTTACGCGGGGAGGGGGATGCGCGTGGCGTTCGTCGAGGAAGACGAGGTGGCGTACGAGCCCGAGATAGCGGTCCGCGACCCGGATGACGAAGAGGAGGCGCGATAGCTGCCGGTGTTCCCGTGGAATTGATCGGTGTATGAGCATCCGTGCGATCGTCGACGCTTTCTCGACGATGGTAGCGCACTCATCTTCCGCATGCCGAAATCGCCACCCGGGACGTCGGGAACACGAACCCGGTCACGCGGACTCATAAGGGTGCCGCAGCCGCCTGTTCACCTCGTTTCCACAGCTCTGCTGGAGCACGGTTTCAGCAATCGATCGGGTGTTAGCGGCGGTGAAAATATGCGCTTATTCGCTGAAGTCCGCTGGGCCGCCACGCACCAGATCTATGACTGGGCTTTGCTTGACCGGAAGGAGACTTCGGCCACCGGGGCCGGATTCGCAAACCGGACAGATTCATCGTTGTCATGTGCCGCATTTAGTTTCAGCGAGTAAGTGCAGTTTCTGGCTGTCACCTACATCGGGCTGCCAGGCCGTCGCTCCGGCCCGATAACCAATTCGATCACGGATGCACTGTGCACCTTCAGGCGATCACCGGCACCGACGGGACGCCGAAGGGGGAGAGGACAGGGAAAGCAGGAGGGGTTTCATGGCTGGCAAACGCGCGGACCGGCGCACCCGGCGCGGATCAGCGGCTCCGCCCCCGGTCTTCCGGGGCTGGCTCTCGACCGACGAGCAGGAGATCGAGCGGCGGCAATGGCGCGGCCGGACCGAGATCCTGGATGTCCACGCCATCGACGAGGGCCGCTCGCCTTTTTGCGACTACACGGTAACCTCTTCCAGCGGGAACGCCTACCGGGTGGAAATCCGCGCGACAGGAGAACGCATCAACAGCTGCGGCTGCCGGGATCATCGGACCAACCGGCTCGGCACGTGCAAGCATGTCGAGGGTGTGCTTCGCCGCCTGCGGCGAGGGGGCTCCCGCAAGCTCAGCGGCCGCATCGAGGTCTTTCTCGACGAGCGGGACGAGCGCACCCTGCGGCTGTCGGTGCCGGACAACGTTGCGGAGAGCGATCCCGGACTGGCCGCTCTCGTGGAAGGGCTGACCGGCGAACTGAAGCGGGGCTCCGGCGATGCCCTTGCCGAACTGCGGCGCCTCGCGCGTGAGAACACGGACTGCCTGCGCGTCTCGCACCGCCTGGAGAAGTGGGCCGAGGACCTTCGGTCGAAGAACGAGCGCCGTCTTGAACGTGACCGCTTCGAGGAGGGTCTTGAGGCGGGGCGGCGTTCCATGGACATCCTCAAGCTCCCGCTGCTGCCCTATCAGATCGAAGGGGCTCTGCACCTCGCCTTCGGCGGGCGGGCCCTGCTGGCGGACGACATGGGTCTCGGCAAGACCGTGCAGGCCATCGCCGCGTGCGCCCTGCTTCGCGAGTTGCGCGGGATCGAGCGGGTTCTCGTAGTCTCGCCCGCCTCTCTCAAGGCCGAGTGGCAGGAGCAGATCGCGCGCTTCTCCGACCTGCCGGCAACGGCGGTGTACGGCAACCTCCCGGCCCGCCATGCGGCCTATGCCGATGGTTCGTTCTTCACGCTGTGCAACTACGAGCAGGTCGTGGCGGACGGGCGCGACATGATCGATGCCGTGGCGCCCGACGTCGTGGTTCTCGACGAGGCGCAGCGCATCAAGAACTGGCAAACAAAGACCGCGAATGCGGTCAAGAAGATGGAGAGCCGCTACGCCTTCGTGCTCACCGGGACGCCGATCGAGAACCGGATCGACGAGCTCTATTCGATCGTCCAGTTTCTCGACCCGGAGCTTCTCGGCCCGCTCTTCCGCTTCAATCGGGAGTACTACGTTCTCGACGAGAGGGGCCGTCCCACGGGCTTCAGGAATCTGGAAGGACTCTCGGACCGGGTTTCCGGCGTCATGCTGCGGCGCCGCAAGGACGATGTGGAGACACAGCTTCCGGCGCTGACCGACAAGACCTTTTTGGTTCCGATGACCGAGGCGCAGACCCGGGTCTACGAGGACTACGAGTATCTGGCCAGGAGACTGGCCGCGATCGCAGCGCGGCGGCCGCTGACCGCCGAGGAGTTCGAGATGCTGCAAAGGCATCTCGGCTGCATGCGCATGGTCTGCGACACGCTCCACATCCTCGGAGCCAGGCAGGACAGCTGCCCCAAGATGGACGAGATCGAGAAGCTGATCCCCGACATCTTGGACGATCCGGAATGCAAGATCGTCGTATTCTCGGAGTGGGTGCGCATGCTGGAGTTGGTTCGAGCCTTCGCGGTCGAGGCCGGCATCGAGTTCGCCTGGCACACGGGCAGCGTCCCTCAGGTCGGGCGGCGCGCCGAAATACGCAGGTTTCGCGAGGACCCGGCCTGCCGCCTGTTCCTGTCCTCGGACTCCGGCAGCGTCGGGCTCAACCTCCAGGTCGCCGACACCGTGATCAACATGGACCAGCCCTGGAACCCCGCCAGGCTGGACCAGCGCATCGCGCGGGCCTGGCGCAAGCACCAGCAGCGCACCGTCCGGGTATTCAACCTGGTGAGCGAGGGAACGATCGAGCATCGGATGCTGGGGTTGCTGGATGCGAAGCGGGCGTTGGCCGAGGGTGTGCTCGACCGGCGCGGCGACCTCGCCGCCATCCCGCTGCCCACGAGCCGCACGGCGTTCATGGAACGCCTGAACGCCGTCCTCGGCGCCGACCAGGCGGGGATGGAATCGGAGGCCGCCGCGGCTTCGGTCTCTCCGCTGGACGGACTGCGCGATCGCCTGATCTCCGACCATGGGCCTGCCCTGCGGCGACTGCTTGGACATGCGGACGGGTCGGCGGCCCTGGCCGTGATCGACCTGCCGCCGAAGCGGATCGGCGATGAAGAGGAACGTCTTACGGGGCTCTCCGGCCTGGCGGTCACCGTGATCGATACCGCGACCCACGAAACGATGCTGCGGCTGGCGAATTCGGGCCTGGTTGCCTTGCCGACCGACACGATGATCGCGGTCTATCCCATGCCGGGCGAGCGGGACGGCAAGGACCGAAACGCGGGGCTGCTCAGGGCTCGGGCGCTGGCGGGACGGGCGGAGCACAAGCTCAAGGCAGCGCGGCTCCTGGCCGGCGGCGGCTTCGAAGAAGAGGCGCGCGCGCCGGCTGTCGACGCGATCTGCCTGACCGCCGGATGCCTGGCGGCGGTGGCGGCGCAGGATGAGCCCGGAGATCCGGAGGAAGCGGCCGCTTTCCTAGCCGAACTGGACCCCCCCGGTGAGGTCGACGGCGTGGCGCTCGATGCAGCGCGGATCCTCTCCGGCGAAGCCGGGAAGGCGGATCCTGTCGGGACCGCCGCCGTCTTCCTCGACCACGTGTCGAAGCAGATCGGACGTGAGAAGGCTCACCGCGAACGATCGAACAAGCGCAGTTCCAATTGATCATCGACACTACGGCCCGGACGCGGAGGCGGGCTGGATCGTGCCGCCAGGCAGCGCCGCCAACGGCAGCCGACGGCGTGCCGCACCCCGTTGTGGACAAATGACCCGCCACAGCCAGATGCCGTAATGGAGCTTGGCGCTCATCGGGATCGTCGGAGCTTGTCGCAATGTCAGCGATTCGGGTGCCGTTGCCTTTACACGCGTAGCGTGTTCCCGGGGTTTTGCCGAAAGGCGCACCCCAATTCCTCGGAAGGAAAGGACAACGGCATGGAAGTCCATATCGGTCTGGATGTATCGCTGGCAAGCACGGCGGTCTGCGTTCTCGGCCAGTAAGGGAAGATGGTGACGGAGGCGCAGGTTGGCAGTGCGCCGGATGCGCTGGCTTCGTTTCTGCGCGAGCTGCCGCACGGGATCGCCGCGATCGGGTTGGAAGCGGGTCCGCTGTCCTATCGGTTGCACAAGGGGCTGACCGACGGTGGCTTCGAGACCGTGCTGATGGAGACGCGGCAGGTGAAGGCGGCGCTGAAGGCGATGCCGATCAAGACCGACCGCCGCGAGGCGGAAGACATCGCGCGGCTTCTGCAGATGGGCTGGTTCCGACCGGTGCACTGCAAGACGGTGTCGTCGCAGGAGATGCGGGTGCTGCTGACGTCGCGCAAGTCGGTGAAGACCGCGGCCGCGATCTGATCCCGCGTCAGCCCCAGCCCGTGGCGGTGCCGAAGAATGTCCTTGACGTCGTTCATGCCGATCCTCTTCATCGAACCCCTGCCTCCTCGCTTCGGTCGATCGACCGATGAGGCAGTGCCGAGAGAGAATCGGCGCGTGCGGCGTCACCCTCGGTGCCGGCGCCGGTGACCGCCGCCCGGACCGGAAAACCGGACCCAGGCCGTCAAATCACGCCGGATATTCTTAAGGATTGCGTTGGCTCGGCAGAGACCACTCAATCCGTTTGAACGAAGGCGCGTGCTCCGAGACGGGGCGCTGGCTATGTGGAAAGTGCGGCGGTGGCGCGCTCAAGAAGGGACGATTGGCGGGATGCCTGTTGTCGAGCCTGCTGTTCCGGCCCGGGCCGCCGTGGCCGTCGGCACGTAGATCGGGGATATCGGCCGGGTCGAGCGGCGGGGCTTCGGCGATGATCGAGCACGAGCACGAGTTGGACGGCTTGCCGGGGTGACGGCGCCGACGCACCATGCTGAAGCGCGGGGATCGCTCACGACCGCAACCCGTGGTCCGGCCGCTCGTCGGGCGGCGCCCGGCTCGCGTGGGCGGGGCGCTGGCGCGGGATATCTCGGACCGGGCGCAAGCCAGCGCCGCAATCGGGACAGGTCACGGGAGCGGCGCCGGGATCCGCTATTTCGTCGCGCTCACGTTCGTCTTCGGGCGCATGGTCATCCACGCACTCGTCGGGAGCCGAGAGCCTCCCGCGCTCTCCCCAGCGTCCTGGCGCGGCATCCGTTGGAGAGGATGCCGCAGTGACGGATGCGGTGCATCCCGTCGGGCAAAACATGCAGCAGGAAGCGCCGGATGAACTCGTCGACGGCGACGGTGGCGGTGCCGTAGCGGGGCTTGCGCTCGCCCGGTCTCCCGAGATTTCGGTGCCGGAAGGAGACCTTCTCGCCGTCGCATGCGACGATCCGGCTGTCGGAGATGGCGATCCTGTGGGTGTAGCGCGAGAGGTACCGGAACACCTGCTCGGGCCCGTGGAAGGGCTGCTTGGCGTAGACTACCCAGTCCCTGCCGCGGGCGGCGGCGAGGGCGGCCTGGAACTCGCCGGCATTGGCAAGATGGGCGATGTCGCCGTGAAAGGCGATCTCGCCCTTGCCATGCATGCGGGCGAGCTCCTCAAGGAAGCGGCGTCGGAACAGGCTGGCGAGGACCTTGACGGGAGCCAGGAAGGTGCCGCTCCCGGTTTTCCACTCGCCGCTGTCGAGATCGAAGCCGGCATTGGGCACCACCACGTGCAGATGAGGATGGAAGAGCAGCTTCTGGTCCAAGGTATGGAGAACCGCGGTGCCTCCGATACGAATGCCGCCGTGCCGACGATCGGCGGCGATGGTGCGCCGGGTCTCGGCCACGACGCGGAACAGGATGTCGAACACGACCCCGCGGTTGCAGAAGGCGATGGCGGCGATCTCCGCGGGCAGGGTGAAGACGACGTGGCAGTAGGGCACCGGCAGGATGTCGGCGGCGCGCGCCTCGCTCCATCGGTTGGCGGCGAGACCCTGGCAGGCGGGGCAGTGCCGGTTGCGGCAGGAGTTGTAGAGCGGATGTTCGCGCCCGCACCCCACCCGACCCGGCTCCGAGAAAAGCTCCAGAATTTTGTGGAAATCCATGTCGAAACCGAGCGTGCGCGCCGTCGAATTGAGGTTCACGCCGTCGATGGAGAGCGCAATCTTCTCGCCGGGGCGAATATCCATGGTTCTTTAATGTCCCTGGCCGCCCCAATGGGAACAAGATCGGACGGCGCAACGATAACGTTATGCCGGGCGGAGCCCCGATACACGCAGAGGCCGCCGCCCACTGGCTGGGAGCGGCGGCCTCCTCGACAAGGAGATACGTCGTGTCGACCGCAACGCGGCAGACGGGCCATTGCAACGCTCGCACCCATGCGCTGTCAACCGCACCGCGCCAACGGCCGCGCCGAAGGGGCCGCGTTGTCCGGTCGGCTCGCGCAGGCACGCAATACTTCAGTGAAGTCACCCGCGTAGGCGCTGGATCGCGGCCTTCGGCCACCGCCGACCGCGCGTCGGCGATCTCCGTGCTGAGCGCGGCCTCCGGCGGCTACGCCACGCTCTCGGACGCGGCGGCGGTCGGCCGAGCGCAATCGGCCGCCGCGCCGAAGCGCCCGACAAGGTCCCCGAGATAGGCGGCGAACTCGCGGAGAGCCGCCTCCGCCGGTTCCAGAGAGCGCGGGCTGGAGCGCTCAGCTTCCGCCGCCTCGTACATCGCCACCAGGTCGGCGGCCGTGTCGGATACGAGGCTGCGCGACGAATACGGCCTCACCCGCCTGTCGCCAAGGACCAAGCGCCTTCTCCAGGCGAAGGCATGATCTCGTCCGAAAGCCGGATGCGGGAAATCCGCACGTCCGGTTTGATGAGCGGGGACTGGAAACGCGGTCACGGGAGCCGGACTGAGGCCCGGAGCGATAGCGACGGAACCGCCACCGGACCCTGAAGTTGGCGCGCCAGTCCTCGACTCTACGTTGGATTATTTCAGGGGTACAGGATTTCCCACGTCGCGTGTCAACACTATCGCAACACGACGACCCGCCAGCCGATGTCCGTCAGACGACCGCCCCGAGGCCGTTCTTCGCCACCAGCGTCAGGAGCTTCAAGGAGGCGCCACGCGGGCGCTTCTCGCCACGCTCCCATTGACTCACCAGACCCTTCGTCACGTTGAGGTAGCGCGCGAACACCGCCTGGCTGGCGTTCTCGCGCAGCCGGATCTCACGAATCCGCTCCGGCGCCATGTCCTCGACCGGCGTCAGACACATCTCGTCGAACGTCTTCATCGTCCGTTTCGACATGACGCCCGCCTCCGTCATTCCTAGCGCGGTCTCATGCACCGACGCCAGCACGTCACTCCCGTATTGCCTGGGCATCGCAGTTCACCTCGCTAATCGTGCCGTTCGCCAGCATCGCTTCCAGGCCTGGCCCGTCCAGTCCGAGCAACCAGTCCGCCAGCGCCTTCAGCGCCCCGAGTTCGCGGCCCCGGAGGTTGTCCCGATCGCTCTTTCCGAACCCGTGGACGAAGAACGCGCGTTCTTTCCGGCGAAACACCGCGATCACGCGGAACCCGCCGGACCGGCCCTGTCCGCGCCGGGCAACGCGCTGCTTGATGACGCCACCGCCCAGGTCGGCGTTGATCAATCCCCTCCCGGCGCGCTCCACCGCGTCGCACAGCGCCTCGTCGCCTATCCCCTCGCGCCTGGCGAAGCGCGCGAAGGGCTTGGTCTTGAACGTGCGCAACACACACGCACCCCTCGCGCGCATTCCATCATGCCGAATGATATAGCACCGGGTGCTACAACAATCAAGCCGTTGCCGCCGCGAGCGGCGCCCGCCCGTTGCCGTCACGGCAAACGACCGCGCGGGGCGCCAAGTCATTGCCCGGCGCCACCGAGAGGAGAGTGCCGGCCGTGAGCGGGGCGGCAGCGGGGTGTCCGGGGGGAGGGCGTCACGCCGTCGTTTTCCCTCATCGGCACGACGGAGACGGCACCATGACGGCAGGCAGCACTGGCGATGCCCGGCAACACCTTAACCGAGCCGCCAGGCTGTCCGAAAAGGTTGAGCCACCTCAGTCAAGGTCGGCGACATCAAGTCGGACAGGAAGTGCCTGCACGTCCCGTCCGGCAAAGGCGGCGCCGAGCGGATGGCCCCGTTGCCGGACGGGGTCATCCATTCTCGACCAACCCCTTGTCGCGCGGCCGTCGGCTGCGCGCCCGGAGGCCGTGGGCGCCGTAATGCTCCAGAAGATCGGCGGAGGTCTCGTTCAGCACCGGCTCGTAGCGCGACGGCTTTTTGACCGCCGGCTTGATGTTGTCCGGCACCACCGCCAGCGGCACGCAGGCCATCGCCTCGAAGCAGCGCACACCCTGCTCGGCGAGCACGGCCTGGTGGGCTCGATGGGACGCCGCGGCAACCCTTACGCACCCGTCGCAGCGGTACATGTGCCCGCCGAGCGCGGCGGTGCGGCAGGCCTCGTTCGCGCCCATGACCTTGAGCCGCCCGGCGTCGAGCCGGCCGGCCATGCGCTCGCGATAAACGCCGCCGGCGCGGCGGAAGATCTCCGCCACGCCGACGCCCTCGCGCGCCACCCCGCGTCAGCTGCGCAGGACCGGGAAGCCCGACAGGGGGTGGTCGAGGGTCTCGAACATCTTGCCGGTGGCGCGGGCGTAGTCGCGGGTCGTGTCGGCGCTTCGATGCCCGAGCGCGTCCCGGATCACCTCGATATCCGCGCCGCGCTCGAGAAGATGGGTGGCGACCGAGTGACGCAGGCTGTGCAAGGTAAGGCGGGGATCGATGCCCAGCTTGTCGCGCGCCTGCTTGAAGGCCCGGTGCAGGGCCTGGGTCGGCGTGGGCCGGTCGGGCGAAGCGTCGTAGAATAGCCAGCTTGCCGGCTGCGGCCAGATGTTCTTGAAGTAGCTGCGCAGGTAATGGATGACCCCGTCCGGCAACGGGGCCATCCGCTCCGCGCCGCCCTTGCCGGACGGGATGTGCAGGCACTTCCTGTCCGACTCGATGTCGCCGACCTTGCCGGCCACGGTCTCGGAGACGCGAAGCCCGGCGCCGTAGGCGGTGACGAAGGCGGCACGGTGTTGGAGGTCGGGCGTCGCCAGGATCAGGCGCTCGACCTCCTCTGCCGTCATGTGGCGCGGCAGCGCGCGGGGCTTCTTGCGGTTGCGCAACCCGGCCACGCGCTCGGCGCAGCCGAGCGTCTCGACATAGAGGAACCTGAAGGCGGCGAGCGTGGAGTTGGTCGAGGACGGGCTCAGACCCCGGTCGATCAACTTCAGGACCCAGTCGCGCAGCTGCTCGGCATCGAGATCGGCGGGCGAGGTCCCGTAGTGCCTAGCCAACCGCTCGACCTCGAACAGGTAGGCGCTTTGCGTGCTCTCCGCCAGATTGGCGATGCGCATCTGCTCGATCATGCGCTGGCGGAGGGGACTGCCCTTCACCGCGCCGGCCGCTTTCCCGGTCATCATCGATCTCCTCGATCATGACGGCGCGCCGCCGGGCCGATCCGGCAACGGACCGTCGAAGGGATCGATGCTAA
>Ga0209543_1001156_pt1 | contig 26094 bp, 28 predicted proteins | sample MesohylFT_FD_187296 | JGI IMG/M metagenome (GOLD analysis project Ga0209543, IMG submission 187296) | Host-associated microbial community of the marine sponge Aplysina aerophoba from Gulf of Piran - sponge mesohyl, lysed by freeze-thaw... | ecosystem: Host-associated > Porifera > Sponge >...
CGAGCAGCCTGTGCGCCTCGCGGCGGGCCTGCTCGGGCGCCATCCTGTCGCATCGTCCGATGACGAGGCGCTTGTTGGGCGCCGCCCTGCCGCCGCCGCCGAGGCGGTAGTTGACGATGTAGGACTTGATGCCCGAGGGGTGGACCTGGACACCGAAGCCGGTCAGCCTGTCGTCCCATGCGATCCAGGGCTTTGGGTCGGGCTTGAGGCTGTCGATGGCGCGCTTGGCGATGGTGATCTTGACGCGTGCGACGCGTTTTCCGGGATTTGGCATGGAGGCATGATGTCATGGCGCGGCCGTCAAATCAACACGTACCACAACACGGGGAAGCAAACTCAGGGGTACTCCAGAGGGCTCCAGATCGTTCGGAATCGACTGAAGCCCGGGGCTACACTGCGCTCACGGCACATCCAAGCATGTACAAGCACCAACGAGCATCAGCAGGAATTTGGCCTAACTATTGTTTCTCACCACGGTCACGGCCTGCGCCGCGACTACAGCGACGCCAGCATTCGGGACGGCTATCGCGTACTCCGTGGAATCCCGCTTATCCCACTTATCCCACTTATCCCGCCTATCCCACTTAATCCCGGCGAATCCCGCCTTAATTTTTCGGGTTTCCGTCTCACATATCGCGCGGGACGCGCGGCGCACGACCTCGGCGGGAGCCGCAGGGATCAGTCGACGAGCAGCTCGCTGCTGGCCACGGTCCAGCCGATCGTGGCCTCGGCCCCGTCGGCGAGGTCGGGCTGGTCGGGCCGGTTGGGGACCTCCGCGACGACCTCCTGGCCTTCGAGCTGCAATCGGTAGCGGATGATCGCGCCCTGATAGCTGCGGTCGATCACGGTGGCGGTGACCTTGGGGCCGTCCACGCCCTCGGCGGCGCCGCCGATCAGCACGCGCTCCGGCCGGACCACGAAGCCGACCTCCTGGCCGGTCTCGATCCCGTCGCGCCGCGGCGCGGCGAACTCGACCCGGCCCACGGCGACGCGACATTCATCCCCGCTCACCGCCGCGACGCGGGCTTCGAGGATGTTGGATTCGCCGATGAAATCGGTGACGAAGCGGTCGGCCGGATGCTCGTAGATCGTGTCGGGCGCGCCGATCTGGACAACCTTCGCGCGGTTCATCACCGCGATCCGGTCCGACATGGTGAGCGCCTCGCCCTGGTCGTGGGTGACGTAGACGGTGGTGATGCCGAGGGTGTGCTGCAGCCCCTTGATCCAGTACTTCATCTCCTCCCGGAGCTTCTTGTCGAGCGCGCTCAAAGGCTCGTCGAGAAGCAGGATCTTGGGTTCGGTGATGAGGACGCGGGCGAGCGCCACGCGCTGCTGCTCCCCGCCGGAAAGCTCGCGCTGGTAGCGCCGCTCGTAGCCATCGAGATTGACCTGTTCGAGCGCCTTGCCGACGCGGCCGCGAATCTCCCGCTTCGGCACCTTCCGCATCTTGAGGCCGAAGGCGATGTTGTCGAACACCGTCATGTGCGGAAAGATCGCGTAGTTCTGGAAGACGATGCCGATGCCCCGCTTCTCCGGCGGGAGCAGGGTCATGTCCTCGCCGCCGATGAAGACCTGGCCTTCGTTGGGGCGGACGAAGCCCGCGATCATGCGGAGCGTCGTCGTCTTGCCGCAGCCGGACGGGCCGAGGAGGGAGAAGAACTCCCCCTCCTCGACCCGGAGCGAGACATCGGAGACCGCGAGGGTCTCGCCGTAGCGCTTGGTCAGGCTCGAAAGCTCGACGTCGGACACGCGCGGTCTCTCTCAGTCATCCGGCCCGGCAACGGTGGATCAGCCGCCGAAGATCTCGTTGGTGGTCTCGACGATGTCGTCCTCGTTGTCGAGATACCAATTCCAATCCGGGATCCAGAGCCCTTCCATGGCACCGGCCGTGTTGACCACGCCCTTGCTCGCAAGGCTTTCCGCGACCGGCGCCTTGCCGTTGGTCGGCCGCAGATAGAAGGTCCCGCCGCACTTCTCCTGGTAGGTCGGGTCGAGCGCCTCGTTCATCAGCGCAAACGCGAGCTTCTTCTGTATCGGATCGGAGTAGCGGCTGATGGTCTTGGTCTGGGTCAGGATCGGTTTGGAACCCCAGATGACGGGGGCGACGGAGATGCCCTTGTCCATCTGCAGGTAGACCTCGCCTTCCCACTGCACGCCGAGGTGCACCTCGCCGCGCTCCACCAGGGTCTGCATGTTGCCGGTGAAGTCACTGATCTTCATCGGCTTGGCACGCTCCATGGCATCGAAGCCCGCATCCATGTCCTCCGGCCCCTCACCCCAGGCGGCGCTGGCGGCGATGAAGAACACCATTTGCAGGGTGTTGGAGGTGATGTAGGTCGCCCGGTTGCCGGCGAAGCGGTCCTCCCAGAAGGCCTTGAAGTCGGCGGGCGCGGGATCGACCAGGTCGGTCCGGTACACGTAGGCGTACTGGCCGAAGGCCCAGGTCACGCCAATGCCGTTGCCGAAGGCGAAGTCCCAGCAGTCGGCCGCGTGCGGAACATTCGCCTTGATGTCGTCGATGGGCAGGAAGTAATCCCCGGCCCGCGCGGTCTTCATCATCTCCGGCAGGTTCCAGTTGCACATGTGGAAGGCCGGGTCCTGCGGCCCGCTGGCGACGTACTTCGGGAACCAAGGCCACGAGGAATCGTAGGCGATGGTGCAGTTGTAGGTCTTCTCGAAGTTCTCGATCACGGCGCCGCGGACGAACTCCTCCCAGAAGCCGCCCCACTCGCCGAGGATGAAGGTGGCGCCGCCGGCATCGAAGGGCTCGCCGTCCCAGTGCACGTCCTGCGACCAGGCGTGGTTGATGTTGAAGAGGCCGAACTGGGTCGAGGCGGCGGCTGCGCCGCCTGCCGCGAGCCCCTTGAGAACGGTGCGCCGCGACGGCTTGGAAGTGCGTTTGACGGTCATCGTCAGATCTCCCTTTGTCGGTTACGAGAATTTGATCCCGGCGAAGCGCCGGATGTTGATGAGCCGAGAGGTAAGAAGCATCGAGATCACGACCAGCGCGATCGCGAAGATGCCCGCCGCCGCCGCCGTCGGCTCGAAGGTGTATCGCAGCGAAATATAGAGGGCGATCGGCAGCGGCGTATAGTTCGGCGTGCTCAGGAAGAGCGAGACGTCGAACTGCCCGAAGGACACGATGAAGGCGAAGATCGCGCCGGCGGCGACGCCCGGCCCGATGATGGGCAGCGTCACCTTGCGGAACGCTGTCCAGGGGCTCGCGCCGAGGCTGCGCGCGGCCTCCTCCAGCGCGATGTCGAAGTTGAAGAGCGCCGCCGACACGGTGCCGATCACGTAGGGCGCCGTCACCAGCACGTGGCCGATGATGAGCCCCGGCAGCGTGCGCGAGAGCCCGATGCCGCTCGAGACGTAGAAAACGTAGAGCGCGAGGCCCAGCACGATCCCCGGCAGGATCAAGGGCGAGAGAAAGTACGCCCGGAGCAGGTTGCGGCCGGGGAAGGTCATGCGTGTGAGGAAGATCGCGGCCATGGTGCCGAGCGTGGTCGAGATCACCATGACCACCACGGCGAGCCACAGGCTGAAGACGTAAGCGTCGAGGAACTCGCTCGCTTCGAAGAACGCGAAGATCCAGCGAAGCGACAGCCCCTCCGGCGGCCAGGTCAGATGGTCGCCCGAGTTGAGCCCGGCCAGCACCACGATCACGACGGGGAGCAGCAGGACGACAAAGGCGATCCACGCGCCGATCTGGAGCGGCAGCGCCACCGCCGGCTCCTCGCGCGGCCCGTTGCGCTGGCGGAAGGGCCTCCAGCCGCCGCCGCGCGGCGCGGGGCCCGTGTCTGTCACCATCTCCGCCATCTCAGGCCCGCCCGCCCGCGGTGCGCGCCGCGAAGCGCTGATAGACGTAGACCGCGATCATGCTGGTGACGAAGAGCACCACTGCGATGGTCGCGCCGAACTGCCACTTACCCATCTCGGCGATCTGCTGATAGATGTGGAGCGGCATCACGATCACCTTCCAGCCGCCCATCAGCGCGGGCACGACGTAGGACGAGATCGAGATGGCGAACACCAGCAGCGTGCCGGCGAGGATGCCCGGCATGCTGAGCGGGAAGGTGATGCGCCAGAAGGTGGTCCAGCGGTTGGCGCCCAGGCTTCGCGCCGCCTCCTCCAGCGAGGGGTGAATGCTCCTGATGATGCCGATCAGCGAGAGCACCATGAAGGGCAGGGTGAACTGCACGAGCCCGACCACGGCGCCGAAGAAATTGTACATCAGCGGCAGTGGCTCGCGGATGGCGCCGATGTCCCTGAGGACGCCGTTGATGATCCCGTTGTCGCCCATCAGCACCATCAGGCCGAAGAGCCGGATCACCATGTCGAGCTGCATCGCGCTCAGCACGAGGATCATATAGAAGGTGTTGCGCCCGGGATGCCTGGTCTTGGCGACGAAGTAGGCGAGCGGGTAGCCCAGCGCCAACGTGACGACCGAGACGATCGCCGCCAGCCCGATCGAGCGGATCGCCGCCTCGTAGTAAAGCGAGCGGTTGAAGAAGCGGATGTAGTTCTTGAGCGTGAAGTCCCACTGGATGTCCACCACGCCCGCGACCGACTTGTCGAAGGAGATCAGGAAGAGCGAGACGGTCGGGACGACGAAGAAAATCAGGAAGAAGACGAAAGCCGGCAGCACCAGCCAGAAGAGCCGGGAGTCGGCGAGAATGCGCCTGAGGTCGGGCAGCGGGGACGTGCGCTCCGCTTGGGCCTCGGCGAGTGCCATCGTTCCCTTCGTTCCCTAAGTGCTCAAGACGCCGATGTTGGCCCCAATGCCTCAAGCGGACCAGCCCGGCGACGTCACATCCTGCACGGGGTCAGGTCGTGACGGACGCCAAGTCTCGTCGGCAATCCGTGACCATAGCATCCCCTTTCGTTCCGCCGACATCAACGCCCATTGGCATTGCGCTATCGGGCACGGGAGACGCGACGCTCGAATCTAGGCAGCGTGCCGGCCGCGAGTCAGTCGGCGAAACGGATAGGTTCTCGACTCGTTCGGATAGGTAATCGCGCCCGAGAAAGATCTGCTGAAAGAATTGGCGCGCCCGGCAGGACTCGAACCTGCGACCCCAAGCTTAGAAGGCTCGTGCTCTATCCGGCTGAGCTACGGGCGCCGACCCCGTACCTATCACGACCGGCCCCAAATGTGATCGACCATCCGCGCCCCCTCCGGGCGCGCTCTCGCCATGGGCTCAGGCTGCGGCCGCGCGCTCCGCGAGCCAGCGCTCGATGCGGGCGATGGATTCCTCGATTTCCTCGGTGCTCGCGGCATAGGAGAGGCGGAGGTAGCCCTCGCCGTAGGCGCCGAAGCTGGTGCCGGCGATGGTGGCGACGCCGGCCTCCTCCAGCAGCCCGTCCTGCAGCGTGCGCGTGTCGAGCCCGGTGCCGGTGATGTTGGGCATGGCGTAGAACGCACCGGCGGAATCGACGCAGGTGATGCCCTCGACCCGGTTGAGCGCGGCGACGATGAGCTTCCGCCGCTCGTCGAAGGTCTGGCGCATGGTCTCGACCGAATCCTGCGGCCCGGTGAGCGCCGCCAGCGCCGCGTGCTGGGTGGGCGCGTTGACGCAGGAGTTGCAGTTGATCGCAAGCCGCGTCGCCTGCTCCGCCAGCGTTGCGGGCCAGACCCCGTAGCCGACGCGCCAGCCGGTCATCGCGTAGGTCTTGCTCCAGCCGTCGAGCACGATCACGCGGTCGCGGAGCGCGGGATAGTCCAGCATCGTGACGTGCTCGCGGCCCTCGTAGAGCAGCCGGCTGTAGATCTCGTCGCTCATGATCGCAACGTGCGGATGGGCCTCGAGCCCCTCGGCAAGCCGGTCGAAGGTCTCGCGGGGCACCACGCCCCCGGTCGGGTTGGCCGGGCTGTTGAGCATGACCAGCCGGGTGCGCGGGGTGATCTTGGCCAGCACCTCGTCCGCATCGAAGGAGAAGCCGGTCTCCTCGTAGAGCGGGATCGGCACCGGGGTCGCGCCGGAGAACTTGATCGCGGACTCGTAGATGGGAAAGCCGGGATTGGGATAGAGGATTTCGGCCCCCTCCTCGCCGAACATCAGCGCGGCGAAGAACATCGTGACCTTGCCGCCCGGCACCACCACGACGTTGTTGGGATCGACCTCGCAGCGGCGGTAAGTGGCGATATCCGCCGCCACCGCCTCGCGCAGCGCCGGGATGCCGTTGGCCGGGGTATAGCCGTGGTGGCCGTCCGCCAGCGCCTTGCGGCCCGCCTCGACGATATGCTCGGGCGTGCGGAAGTCGGGCTGCCCGATTCCGAGATTGATGATGCTGCGCCCGGCCGCCTGCAAGGCGCCCGCACGGGCCAGTACGTCGAAGGCGGTCTCGGTCCCGAGCCGCCCCATGCGCTCGGCGATCTGCACGTGCGCCTCCCTGTCCCAACTCAAGGCCGCGCATGATGCCATCAAAGGAGGCGGCGCGGAACCGGACCTGCGCTATCATGCGCCGCCGCCGGGGAAAGTACCGTGCCGGCCTGGCACGCTTAGGGGAGCGCGATGAAGAAGATCGAAGCCGTCATCAAGCCGTTCAAGCTCGACGAGGTGAAGGACGCCCTGCACGAAGTGGGGCTGCAGGGGATCACCGTGACCGAGGCCAAGGGCTTCGGCCGGCAGCGGGGCCACACCGAGCTCTACCGGGGCGCCGAGTACGTGGTTGATTTTCTACCCAAGGTGAAGATCGAGATCGTGCTCGAAGACAACATGGTCGAACGCGCGATCGAAGCCATCTGCGAGGCGGCCGCGACCGGGCGCGTGGGCGACGGCAAGATCTTCATCGTGCCGGTCGAGGATGCGATCCGAATCCGCACTGGCGAACGCGGCCGCGAAGCCATATAAGCGCGCCAGCGCGCCGCCACCGGGAGGGGAGAGGTGCGCAGAGGACAGACCGAGCGTGCGAGGGAGCAGTGCAATGAGTGATGCAGACAGCGTCTTGGAGATGATCGAGAAGAACGAAGTCCAGTTCGTGGACTTCCGGTTCACTGACCCACGCGGCAAATGGCAACACATGACCCAGGCGGTCCGCACGGTCGACGAGGACATGCTGACCGACGGGATCATGTTCGACGGGTCCTCGATCTCGGGCTGGAAGGAGATCCACCAGTCGGACATGGTGCTCATGCCGGACCCGGCGAGCGCGGTGATGGACCCCTTCTCGGCGCTGCCGCAGATGATCCTGACCTGCGACGTGATCGAGCCGTCCACCGGGCAGGCCTACCACCGCTGCCCGCGCAGCGTTGCCAAGCAGGCAGAGGTGTATCTGGCCTATTCCGGGATCGGCGATACCGCGTACTTCGGGCCGGAGGCCGAGTTCTTCGTCTTCGACGACGTGCGCTACAAGGTCTCGATGAATGAGACCTACTACATGCTCGACCAGGAGGAGGGCCCCTACAACACGGGCCGCGCCTACGAGGAGGGCAACTACGGCCACCGCCCGCCGACCAAGGGCGGTTACGTGCCGGTGCCGCCGGTCGATTCCATGAACGACATGCGGGCCGAGATGGTCGTCCACCTGGCAGGCATGGGCGTCAAGGTGGAGAAGCACCACCACGAGGTCGCACCCAGCCAGAACGAGCTCGGGGTCGAGTTCGGCACCCTGCTCAATGCGGCCGACCAGCTGCAGATTCAGAAGTACGTGGTGCAGATGACCGCCCACAGCTACGGCAAGAGCGCCACCTTCATGCCGAAGCCTATCGTCGGCGACAACGGCTCCGGCATGCACGTGCATCAGTCGATCTGGAAGGACGGCAGGCCGCTCTTCGCAGGCTCTGGCTACGCCGACCTCTCGGACATGGCGCTCTACTACATCGGCGGCGTGATCCGGCACGCGAGGGCGATCAACGCCTTCACCAACCCGTCGACGAACAGCTACAAGCGGCTCGTGCCGGGCTACGAGGCGCCGGTTCTGCTCGCCTACTCGGCGCGCAACCGCTCGGCCTCCTGCCGCATTCCATACGCGGCGAGCCCCAACGGCAAGCGGGTGGAGGTGCGCTTCCCCGATCCCTCGGCGAACCCCTACCTCGCCTTCGCGGCGATGCTGATGGCGGGGATCGACGGCATCGAGAACAAGATCCATCCGGGCGATGCGATGGACAAGAACCTCTACGACCTGCCGCCGGAGGAGCTCAAGGACGTGCCGACGGTGTGCGGCAACCTCGGCCAGGCGCTCGACTCGCTCGACGCCGACCGGGATTTCCTCAAGAAGGGCGACGTGTTCACCGACGACTTGATCGACGGCTACCTCGAGCTCAAGCGGGAGGAGCAAACGGCCTTCCTCATGGCCCCGCACCCCATCGAGTTCGAGATGTACTACTCGGTCTGAACGGGGGGCGCGGACGACGCAGCGCGCCGGACGCGCCCAGCCCGCCTGAACGACCGCCACTGCGCCGCGGCCGTGCCAGTTCAGATCGCCGTCGGCCTCGCGCTCGGGGCCGTCATCCTCTATCCAGCGTTGCGCATCTGCGCGCGCGCGGGCCTGCGCTGGCCGATCGCGCTCGTGGTGTTCGTACCCCTGGTCGGGCCGCTGATCCTGCTCGCGCTGCTCGCCTTCATGATCTGGCCCAACGACCGCTACGGAAAGCGCTGAACCGTGGTCGGCGTCCTGCAGTACCTCGCGGTCGTTGTCATCGCGATGTGGATGTTCTGGCGCATATTCCACAAGGCCGGGCGCAACCCCTGGTGGTCCCACGTCATGGTGATCGCGTTCGTCGGCCTCTTCACGCCGCTCCCCATCGGCATGGGCCTCCTGATTGGCGTGCCGGTGCTCATGATCTGGGTCTTTGCATTCGTGCCCTGGCCCTCGATCGACAACCCGCGCCCGCTCCCCGAAACGCCCGGCTACGATCCGCCGGAGCCCGAGCGCTTCAAGGGACGCTTCAGACGATTCACGCGGCCGAGCGAGACGGCAGGCCGAAGGAGCCGCGGGATCACTCGCCGGCCGGCAAGGAGACGAGACGATGAATGAGGCGCCGAAGAAGGTGGTGCTTGCCTATTCCGGCGGGCTCGACACCTCGGTCATCCTGCGCTGGCTGCAGGAAACCTACGGCTGCGAGGTGGTCACCTTCACCGCCGACATCGGCCAGGGCGAGGAACTGGAGCCCGCGCGCGCCAAGGCGGAGACGCTCGGCGTGCGCGACATCCGCATCGAGGACCTGCGCGAGACCTTCGTGCGCGACTACGTGTTCCCCATGTTCCGGGCCAACGCGATCTACGAGGGCGTCTACCTGCTCGGCACCTCGATCGCGCGGCCGCTGATCGCGAGGCGCCAGATCGAGATCGCCCGCGAGACCGGCGCCGACGCCGTGGCCCACGGCGCCACCGGCAAGGGCAACGACCAGGTGCGCTTCGAGCTCGGCTATTACGCGCACGACCCCGGCATCCGCGTGATCGCGCCCTGGCGCGAATGGGACATCGATTCCCGGGAGGCGCTGGTCGAGTACGCCGAGAAGCACCAGATCCCGATCCCGCGGGACAAGCGCGGCGAGCCCCCCTACTCCACCGACGCCAACCTCCTGCACATCTCCTACGAGGGGAAGGCGCTGGAGGACCCGTGGGCGGCACCGGACGAGAGCATGTTCACCCGCTCGGTCTCTCCCCAAGAGGCGCCGGACCAGCCGACCACCGTCGAGGTCGAGTTCGAGGCCGGCGATGCGGTGGCGGTCGACGGCGAGGCGCTCAGCCCCGCGGCGCTGCTGGAAAGGCTCAACGAGCTCGGCGGCGCCAACGGGATCGGCCGGGTCGACCTGGTGGAGAACCGCTTCGTCGGCATGAAGTCGCGCGGCGTCTACGAAACCCCTGGCGGCACCATCCTGATCGCCGCCCACCGCGCCATGGAGAGCCTGACGCTCGACCGCGCCGCCGCCCACCTCAAGGACGAGCTGATGCCGCGCTACGCCGAGCTCGTATACAACGGCTTCTGGTTCGCGCCCGAGCGGCGAATGCTGCAGGCGGCGATCGACGAGAGCCAGAAGGGCGTCACCGGCACCGTGCGGCTCGCGCTTTACAAGGGCTCGGTCACGGTCGAAGGCCGCAAGGCGCCCGTGAGCCTCTACAGTGCCGAGCACGCCACCTTCGAGGCCGATTCCGTCTACGACCAGCGCGACGCCGAGGGCTTCATCAAGCTCAACGCGCTCCGCCTCAGGCTGGGCAGGACAGGCGCGGACACGTAACTCGAATTCCTGCCGGATATTCCCGGTTTCTATCGAGGGGTGTCGGCCGCCTCCGTGCTGGCGTACGACACGTCGGCAAGCATTCCGTGGGTCTGCGCCCACGCTCGCCACTCGACCAGTTCTTCGTCCACTGCCTCGAGCTCTTCGGTCAACGCGTGGTTGTCGCCGAATATCATCAGGTTGTCGCAGGACCAGCGGGCCGAAGGGGCGATAAGGCCGTCGAACCCCAAGAAGACAAGAGCCGCGCCGATTTTCTGCGTTCGGTCGTAGTCGCGCTCCCCAAAGCGCGCCAAGTCCACACCGAGCCCGCCAAGATCGGCACGGACAAGCCGCATCGTGCGCGCCGTCGCAACGGCGAGCCGCGTTACCTTGATCGGACGCGGCCCCGGTATCGGCGTCAGTTGCGCCAGAAAGGAGGCGACCTCGGCAAGTGCGCCATCGCGTTCGAGGCTGGTGTAGAGAACGGAATGACCGGTGTTTCCGTCAGGCGGCGGTGCCCATCGCCCGCCGCTGATGGATGCCGCGACCGGATCCGCATTGGTGCGCGTCGCCCGGAATACCTCACCCTCGAAACGTTCGGCGCCAAATTCGCTCAGGCCATCCAGGAGACTAGGATCGTGGATCACGGCCGTCAGGCCAATTCAGGCTAAACGTAAATGCCGTCGCGGAGTTGATTGACCAGCCGTCGTACTTCATCGATCCGCCCGGCCTGGATCAGTTCGGCCGGTGACTGCCCACTCAAGAGCTTCTGCGGAGCAAATATCCACTGACGAGCTTCGTTCGGCTCGTAGAAGTCCGACAGCTGGTCGACGATGAACTCCAGCTCCAGAAGGGTCCTTTCGGTTCTTGCGTGCGGATAGGCGCGGCCCTGATTCCAGCGAGACACGGTTTCCGGTCGCGTCCCTAGCAGGTTGGCCACCTCGACATGCCGCATCGCACCTTTGGCGGAGATCGACCCCAATCGCCTCGCGATCGCATTGCCTGTGGGCGCCGTTTTTCTTGGTGCTGTCTTTGCAGGTGCCATCGTCCACTTCCATCGTTTGATGGGTCGCCAAGCCCAATCGTCCGTTGGATGCGCCCGTTCCGACGCTTCACTGGCCGTCTCGTGCGCCCGCTGCCAGCCGTTCTGATATCGGGCGCGCTCAAGCCGGTCGGCGTGGGCATCCGATCCTGGCATCAGTGAGCAATAGCTGTCCGCCAGACATTGAGTTGCGTTTACAAGTGCGTATTATATTGACATTTTAGTTGATGCTTCAAGACCGAATCCGCCGGCCCGATAGCCGCCACGGGCGGGCCGCGCCGACGGATCACTCCGGCTCTTCGATTCCGTGGCGGCGGCAGGCGGCGGTGAGCGTGTTCTTCAGGAGGCACGCGATGGTCATGGGCCCGACGCCGCCCGGCACAGGGGTGATCCAGCCGGCGTTCTCCACCGCCTCTTCGAAGCAGACGTCGCCCACCAGCCTGGTCTTTTCGCCTGCGGGCACGCGGTTGATGCCGACGTCGATGACCGCCGCACCGGGCTTCACCCAGTCGCCCCGGATCATCTCGGCCCGCCCCACGGCGGCGATGAGGACATCGGCGCGGCGGCACTCGCCGGGCAGGTCCTGGGTGCGTGAATGGCCGATGGTCACGGTGCAGTGCTCGCGCAGCAGCAGCGACGCCATCGGCTTGCCGACGATGTTGGAACGGCCGACGATCATCGCCCGCTTGCCCTTCAGCTCGCCCACGAAGTGGCGCAGCATCAGCATGCAGCCGAGCGGCGTGCAGGGCACCAGGCTGTCCTGCCCCGTGGTGAGCCGGCCCACGTTGACGGTGTGGAAGCCGTCCACGTCCTTGTCCGGATTGATCGCATTGATGATCGCGTTGGAATCCACCTGATCGGGCAGCGGGAGCTGCACGAGGATCCCGTGCACGGCGTCGTCTGCGTTCAACCGCTCGACAGTCTCCAGCACCTCCTTATGGCTCGCGGTGTCGGGGAGCCGGTACTCCTGCGAGTCCATGCCGGCAGCGACGGTCGCCTTGCCCTTGTTGCGGACGTAGACGTGGCTCGCCGGATCGTCGCCCACGAGCACGACCGAGAGCCCCGGCACGAGGCCATGGCTCTCCTTCAGGAGCGCGGCCTTGCGCCCGACCTCGGCCCGGATGTCGGCCGCGAATGCCTTGCCATCGATGATGACCGCGTCGCTCATGGGTATTCCTCGCTTGGGGCTGGGCGTGCTCCGATCCGGCAGGCGCTGGGCGCGTCGGCCTCGGAGGTGTTACCGGACGATGTTGTCCACGATGAGATCGCGGAGGAAATAAAGAATCAGGATCAGGATGATCGGCGATATGTCGATGCCGCCGAGATTCGGGATGATGCGCCGGATCGGCCGGAGCGCCGGCTCGGTAATGCGGTGGAGGAAGCTCAGCAGCGTGAACACGAAGCGGTTGCTCGTGTTGATGACGTTGAAGGCCACCAGCCAGCTGAACACCGCCGATGCGATCAGCAGGTAGATGTAGATCGAGAAGACGGCGTGGATGAGTTCGGCCAACGCGTTCATCGCCGGGCACGTCTCGGTGATTGCGGGGCGGGAGGCGGAATCCGGGGCCGGAGTATATCGCAGGGGCCGGCGGGTGCGAGTCCGTTATGCGGGCGGGCCGCTCAGTCCGCGTGCCGCGGGATGAAGTTCGACCAGGCCATGACGTAGGGGTGGGAGCTGACCTCGACGATATTGCCCCACGGATCCTCGCAGTAGCAGACCTTGTAGGGCTTGTCGGGCCAGAGCTGCCACACCTTGCTGCGCTGCTTCCCGCCGCTCTCGTCGATCCGCCTGGCCAGGCCCTCGATGTCGGGGTCCAAGATGCAGATGTGGAAGATGCCGGTCTTCCAGTAGGCGAAATGCTCCTCCTGCGGCGCGTTGGCGAAGAACTGGAAGAGCTCGATACCGACCCCGTCGGCGGTCGCCAGATGGGCGATCTTCATGCCCTTGAAGTCGGCACCGAAGATGTCGCCCACCACCTGCCCGAAATGGCTGTCGTCGGCATAGCCCTCGACCGGCTCCATCAGCACGTAGCAGCCGAGGATGTCACGATACCAGGCGACGGCAGCATCGATATCGGGCACCGAGATGCCGACGTGATCGAGCACCCGCGCCGGCGCTCCCGCCGGTGCCGTCTGGTAGCCCTGCCCCTCTGTCATGTCCTTGTCTTCGGCCATAGCTGCTCTCCTTTGCGGGCGGACCCTATCGAGGCGCAACCACCGGCACAAGCGAGAGCCGCGACGCCCGCCCGCCGTGTTCCAGGCCACGATTTGACCGCACGCGCACCCTGATATTCGATGGGTCGTCGGTCAACGAGGCACGAGGAGAACCCATGGGCGCCATCGGAAAGCTTGGTCCCAACGAATCGCTCATCGGACAACAGGGCTCGCGCACGGCGCTGTCGACGCCTGCGCTGGTGCTCGACCTTGACCGGCTGGAGCGCAATATCGCCTATCTCGCCAACTACCTGGGCAAGGCCGGCCACGGGGTGCGGCCCGTCGCCAAGATCCACAAGTCGGTGGAGGTGGCGAAGCGCCAGATCGAGGCCGGCGCCCTCGGCCAATGCTGCGCGACGCTGGCCGAGGCCGAGATCATGGCCGATGCCGGGATCCCGGGCGTGCTGCTCTTCTCCCAGGTCGTGACCGAGCCGAAGATCGCCCGCCTGGCCGCGCTCAACGTCCGCGCCGAGGGACTGCTCGTCGCCGTGGACGATGCGGCGGTGGTGGATCGCCTCGCTGCCGCTTCACTGGAGGCCGGCAAGCCGCTCCGCATGCTGGTGGACTTCGAGGTGGGCGGCCGGCGCACCGGGCTCGTCGCGGTGGACGATGCGCTCACGCTCGCGCGCCACATCGCCGAGACCGAGGGCGCGGTCTACGCAGGCGTGCAGGGCTACAACGGCTCGTTCCAGCGCGAGCCCGACTTCGATGCCCGCCGCGCCGAGCAGGAACGCTGCACGGCGCCGCTCGCCGCGCTTTGCGAGAGCCTCGGCGCGGAAGGCCTGCCACCCGGAATCGTCTCCGGCGGCGGCACCGGCACCTATGCCATCGACGCGGCCGCCGGTCTCTTCACCGAGTGCCAGGCGGGCAGCTACATCTTCATGGACGTGAACTACGCCGACACCCCCTTCGAGCCCGACAACCCGCATCCCTTCGAGACCTCGCTCTTCGTCCGCACCACGGTGATCAGCGCGCGAGACGAGTTCGCGGTCACCGACGCCGGGATCAAGGAGCTTCAACGCGAGGAGTTCCCGCCCCGCGTCGCCGCAGGCGCACACCCGGACTCCCTCTACGAGCTGGTCGGCGACGACATGGGCCGCGTCACGGTGCCGGAGGGCGAGCGCCTGCCGCAGGTGGGCGACGCGCTCGAATGCATCGCCCCGCACTGCTACCAGACGCTCCTTCTGTACGACGTCTATCACTGCGTGCGCGGCGACACGCTGGTCGACATCTGGCCGATCGAGGCGCGCTCCCAGTGGTAAGGAGTGGCGCACGAACCGCGTTGCTCTGCGCCGCTGCAATTGCGGCCGTACTCTCGGCAGCGATGAGCACAGGAGCCTTAGCGGCCGAGGAGCTCTACGAGGATCTCTATCTGCGGATCGGAATCGGCTTCGACCTGCCGACAGAGACGGTGTTTCGCGACCAGAATTGTGTGAGCACGGAGCCGGCGGCACTCTACGGTTGCGGCAGTGGCAACGACGGTGCGCCGTTGCGCTCGGTGGGCGATTTCGGCACGGCAACCGTTTTCGAAGTCGCGATCGGCGGCCCCGTCGCGCCGGCCGTGAGGATGGAAGCTCTCGTCGAGTACCGCCCGCGCCTCGCCTTCTCGGGCCGCGCCAACTTCTTGCAAGTGGCCGAAGAGTGGCGGCAGGCCGTATCGGCCGACCTCTCTGTACTGTCCGGGATGGTTGCCGCCTACGCGGACCTCCCGGCACTGGGCCTGCCGAGGCTCGGCCCCTTCGACCCCTTCGTGGGAGCCGGAGTCGGCGTCGCCCGGATCAGGACAGGCGAGACGCGGATGATGTTCCCGGCGACGACGACAATCGTGCCGGGCGGGCATCGGACCGGACTAGCCTGGATGCTGACGGCGGGTGTGGCGACGGCGCTCGGCGAGAGCACGACGCTAGAGGTCGCGTGGCGATACAGCGAGCTCGGCACCGCCGAGACCGGCACGGGCGGCGGTCGGGTGGTGTGGCGCGACGGGAGCAGGGAGCCGATAATGCTCGATCTGGCCCCGACCGAGGCGCATTTGAAAAGCCATGGGATTCGCCTCTCTCTGCGCCACTCATTCTAATAAAGCATAACGTCAGACGGTGGACAGAGCTGCGGAGGCTCACCACCATGGGAAAAAGGCGCTAACCAAGCTCAATCGGAGGATCGTCATGCTGAAAGGATGGGCAGTTGCCATCGGGTCCGCAGCCTTGGGCCTGAGCATTCTCGTTGCAGGCGAGGCACAGGCGAAGGTGGAGGGCGATACCGTCTACCTCGGTGCCGCCGTGTCACTGACGGGGAAGTACACCACCGCCGGTGAGCACACCCAGCGGGGCTACGATCTCGCCGTCAAGACCATCAACGATGCCGGCGGCATCACGGTCGGCGGCAAGAACTACCAACTCGAGGTCATCTACTACGACGACGAATCGACGCCCGCGCGGGGCTCACAGCTTGCCGAGCGCCTGATCAATCAGGACGGCGTCGACTTCATGCTGGGCCCCTACAGCTCCGGGCTGACCAAGGCGATCGCGCCGGTCACCGAGCAGTACGGCGTGCCCATGGTAGAGGCCAACGGCGCCTCCCTCCAGCTCTTCAACAAGGGCTATCGCTATCTCTTCGCGGTGCTGTCGACCACCGAGCAGTACCTCGCGAGCGCGGTTGCGCTGGCGGCCGAGCTCGCCGAGCGCGAGGGCCGCGACCCGGCGACGCTGAAGCTGGCCGGGGCCTTCGAGAACGACCCCTTCAGCCAGGATATCCGCGCGGGCGTGCTCGCCGATGCCGCGAGCCTCGGCATCCAGGTCGTGATTGACGACCAGTTGCCGCCCGAGCTCAACGACATGGCGGCGACGCTCGCCAAGACGAAGGCGCTGAAGCCGGACATTCTCGTCGTCTCGGGTCATTCCAAGGGCGCAGCGCTCGCCGTCAGGCAAGTCGAGGAAATGCGGGTCGACCTGCCGATGCTGGCGATCACCCATTGCGACAGCGCTGACGTGATCGGCAAGTTCGGCGCTGCGTCCGAGTACACGCTCTGCGCGAGCCAGTGGGCGCCGACGCTCTCCTACCGGGACGACGTGTTCGGCTCGGCGGCCGATTTCGCTGCGACCTTCGAAGCCGAGTACGGCTACGCGCCGCCCTATCAGGCCGCCGAATCCTCTGCCGCGGTGCTGGTGTTCGCGGACGCATTCGAACGCGCTGGGAGCTTCGACAAGGGCGCGGTGCGCGATGCGCTGGCAGCGACGGAGATGCAGACCTTCTACGGCAACATCAGGTTCGACGAGACGGGCAAGAACATCGCGAAGCCCATGGTGCTCTACCAGATTCAGGACGGCGCCTATGTCGTGGTCGCGCCGACCAAGTGGGCCGCCTCGGAGGTCCGCCACCCGACCCCGCCGTGGTCCGAGCGGTAGGCATCCTGCGCGCGTATCCCTAGCACGCGCATCCCTCGCATACGGAAGCGTAGCCGGCGAGAAAGACCATGGCGGCTAACGTCTCGCTCCTGGGGGAGGCGCCCTTCCTCATCCTCCAGCTCTTGCTGGACGGGTTGATGATTGGCGCCATCTTCGCCGTCGCCGCCTACGGCATGGCGCTGGTCTGGGGCGTGATGAACGTCATCAACGTCGTCCAGGGCGAGCTCGTCATGCTGGGCGGCTTCATCGCCTACCAGCTCACGCTCTGGGGCCTGAGCCCGCTATGGGGCATCCCCGTCGCGGCGATCGTTCTCTACTTTATCGGCACCGGCCTCTACTACGGCGTGATCCGGCGGGTGGCGGACCGCGACATGTTCATCTCGCTGCTCGCCACCTTCGGGCTTTCCATCCTGCTGCAGCAGCTGATGAACCAGATCTGGGGCGGTGACGTGAGGACCGCCCAGTCGGGCCTCGGAACGTGGTTCTTGCTCGACTACACCGTGACCGTCTCGCAGATGAAGGCCGCGGCCTGCGGCGGGGCCATCGCCATAGGGGCCGTGCTGATCCTCTTCCTCAAGAAGAGCAGGATCGGCCAGGCGATCCGCGCCACCGCCCAGAACCCGCGGGCCGCCCGCATTCTCGGCATCGACACCAACCGCGTCTTCGCCGCCACCTACGGCATCAACGCCGCGCTCTGCGGCGCCGCAGGCGCCCTGGTGGTGATGGCCTACTCGGTCCACCCCTACATCGGGCTGCCATACACCGTGCGCTCCTTCATGATCGTGATCGTGGCGGGTCTCGGAAATCTGCCGGGCGTGATCGTGGCGGGCCTCGGCCTGGGCGCGGCGGAGAACTTCGCCGGCTTCATCCTGGGCGTGCAGTACCAGGTGGCCTTCGTGTTCATCCTCCTGGTGGTGATCCTCGTCATCCGCAGCTCCCTGCTGCAGCGGCGCAGAAAGTTCCTCAAGTGATGCTCCGCCGCCAGCCGCTGCTCATGCTGGGCGTCGCCGCTGCGGGCGTTGCGCTCCCATTCGTGGTGCCCGACTACCGCGCACAGATCGCGATGCTCTGGGCTCTCGTCATCATGGCCCAGACCTGGGACATCACCGGCGGGCAGACCGGCTACAACAGCTTCGGCAACATCCTCTTCTTCGGCGTCGGCATGTACGCCTCGGTCGTCGTGCAGCGGGACGTGGGGCTCGACTACTTCCACGGCCTCGTGCTCGGCATGGTGGTGGGCGCCGCGATCGCCGCAACGCTCGCCGTGCTGCTGGGCTCGATGATCCTGCGAATGCGGGGCCACTACTTCGCCATCGCCACCCTCGGCCTCGGCATCGCCGCCGGCGAGATCGCAGGCGGTTGGGACTTCGTGGGCGCGGGCTCCGGCCTCTCGCCGCCCTTGTTCCCGGGGCCGCCGGGTTCCGCCAACCTGTTCTTCGCCTACCTCTTTTTCGGGCTCGCCGCACTCGTCTTCGTCCTGCTCGCGGCGCTCTACCGGACACGCTTCGCCCTCGCGCTCAACGCCATCCGCGACAACGAGGACAAGGCCGAGGCGATGGGCCTCCACACCAACCTCTACAAGATCACGGCGTGGACCGTGGCCGCCTTCTTTCTCGGTCTCGTCGGCGGGGCCATGGGCAACATGCTGGGCTTCGTCGACCCGCGCGATACCGCCTTCGCTGGCGCCACCTTCGGCGTCTGGATGGTGTTGATGGCGATCCTGGGCGGCAAGGGCACGCTCTGGGGCCCCGTGCTCGGCGCCACCATCTTCCACATCACCCAGGAGCTGCTCTGGACCCACCTGCTCGGCTGGCAGCGCGTGGCGCTGGGCGTGATCATCGTCGGCATCGTGGTGTTCTTCCCCCAGGGCATCCTGGGCTGGGCGCGGACCCGCTGGCCCGCGCGCCACGGGTCTCACGATCGCGAGGGTGAGCGGGCATGAGCGCGCAACTCACGGTCCAGGGCGCGATCAAGCGCTTCGGCGGGGTCACCGCCAACGACGACGTCTCGCTGGAGGTGCCCGAGGGCAAGGTGGTGGGCCTGATCGGGCCGAACGGATCGGGCAAGTCGACGCTCTTCAATTCCATCGTCGGCTATCACCCGGTGGACGGCGGCTCGATCCGCTTCGAGGGGCGCGAGATCACCCGCCTGCGCACGGCCGAGATCGCGCGCCTCGGGCTGATCCGCACCTTCCAGCAGACCCATGTCTTCGTGCAGATGACTGGCCTGCAGAACATGGCGATCAGCGATGCCGAGGCCGGGCACGGGCTGTTCCGGCTCATGCGACCGGTCTCGGCCGAGACGCGCGAGCGGGCGGAAGCGCTGCTCGCCTTCTGCGGCCTCTACGGCAAGCGCCACCTGATGGCGGGCGAGCTCTCCTTCGGTCAGCGCAAGCTGCTGGAGCTTGCGATGGCGCTGATGGTGCGCCCGCGCATGCTGCTGCTCGACGAGCCGACGGCGGGCATCAACCCGACCCTCATCAACGGCGTGATCGAGCGGCTGCAGCGCGCCAACCGGGAGTTCGGGGTCACCCTTTTCGTCATCGAGCACAACATGCGCGTCATCATGAGCCTGGCCGAGCACATCCATTGCCTGGCCCACGGCCGCCTGCTCGCCAGCGGCCCGCCCGACGCGCTGCGCAACGATCAGCGCGTGATCGACGCCTACCTGGGGGCGCATTAATGGCTGCCGCGCCGCCCGGACCCGGCACCGAGGTGCCGATGGACTTCGAGACCGCGCTCTCGGTCGATGCGGTAGAGGAGGCCGCGCGCGAGCTCGCCGGCGAAGGGCCGTCGCGGGAAGACCTGGAAGCGCTGTCGGCCGGCGAGCCCGCCATCGACGTCCGGGGCTTGCGCGCCGGCTACGGCCGCATGGAGATTCTGCACGGCATCGACCTCGTGGCAGGAAAAGGCCAGTCGCTCTGCCTCATCGGCCCCAACGGTGCAGGCAAGTCCACCGTGCTCCACGCCGTCTTCGGCTTCGCCGACGTGATGGCCGGCAGCATCCGGGCGGGCTCGAAGGACGTCACGCGCCTCGCCTCCAGCCGCCGCCTGGCCGACGCGGGCGTGGCCTACGTGCTGCAGGACAACTCCGTCTTTCCCGACATGACGGTCGAGGAGAACCTGCTCATGGGGGGCTTCCTGCTCCACCGGCGCGGTGCCGCAAGACAGGCGGCCGAGCGCGTGTTCGACCGTTACGACAGGCTGGCCCAGCGGCGGCATCGAAGGGCCGGCGTGCTCTCGGGCGGCGAGCGCCGGCTGCTCGAAATCTCCCGCGCACTCATCATGGAGCCAGACGTGCTGCTGGTGGACGAGCCCTCCATCGGGCTGGAGCCCCGTTTCATCGACATGGTGTTCGAGATTCTGGAGGACCTGAAGCGGCGCGAGGGCAAGACCATCGTGATGGTCGAGCAGAACGCCAAGAAAGGGCTGGAGTTCGCCGATATCGGCTACGTTCTCGTGTCCGGCCGGCTGGCCATGGCCGGTCCCGGCGACGACTTGCTCGAAGACCCGGAGGTCGGCCGCCTCTTCCTGGGCGCGTGAGACGACCTGGAGCGTCACCCTCGTTGTCGTCGCATGGCTAAGTGCCGACGCGTAAGCTAAGGTTCCGCCGGCCAACCTCGTCGCCGGGGAAGGCACGTCCGCCGCCCGCGCCGCACACGATGCGGTTTCAAGCCCCCAAGAAGCAGGACAGCCATGGCCGCTTTCGACGATCTGATCGCGGCCTGGCCAGTGTGGCCAACGATTCTCGGTGCGCACATGCTGCTCATTGCCGTTCCGGCGGGAGTCGCGTTCTTCGCTCTCTATGTCTGGAAGGGTAATCCCCTCCGCGGGCGCAAGATCCAGCCTGGCTTCGCACCGTCCCACGCTATCCGGCGCGAGGTGTTCTATTCGCTTCTCACGGCGTTCATCTTCGCGCTCAACGGCGTCTTCATCTACTTCTCGATGGCGAACGGCTGGACGCTGATCTACACGGATTTCGCGGATTACGGCTGGCTTTACGGTGTCTTCAGTCTGGCGCTGACCATCGTGCTTCACGATGCCTATTTCTATTGGACGCATCGCCTGATGCACCATCCGCTCCTCTTCGAACGATTTCACCGGCTGCATCATGAATCGCACAGCCCCTCGCCCTGGGCGGCTTACGCCTTTGCGCCCCTGGAAGCTGCGATTCAGGCGCTGTTCCTGACTATCCTCATTTTTGTCCTGCCGCTGCACGTCACGGTCATATACCTGTTCATGATTCACATGATCGTCCGGAACGTTGTCGGCCACAGCGGCTTCGAGCTCTTTCCGCGGGGCATGCCGGCGCATGCGGTGCTCGGTGTCCTGACAACGAACACGCATCACGACCTTCACCACAGCTCCCGGGGGTCGAATTACGGCCTCTACTTTACCTGGTGGGATCGCTTGGCAGGCACGGAGCATCCGAACTACCGCGAGGTCTTCGATCGCGTGACGGGGGGCCCGGAGAAGCCGGCTACCTCGCCGCTGAGCGTGCCGGTCAGGGCCGCGAAGAGATGACAGCAGGCTGCGGCGGTGTGCGGTGCATTGCAGGGCTGTTCCGGGCCAGCGAACCGGCTTGACCAAGTGCAAGGGTGGGCTTAGGGTCCGCCGCTTCGATAGGTTGTAACAGGCCACCCTTCGAGGAGGGACGCCGGTCCGCGAGTTTCGCGCGCCGGCGCGCCGACCGTTTGGGCGGGGGAAGCGCGTGTTCGATAGTCTGTCCGGCAGGCTGAACGGGGTCTTCGAGACGCTGACGCGCCGCGGCGCGCTGAGCGAGGCTGACGTGAGCGCCGCGCTCCGCGACGTGCGGATCGCCCTGCTCGAGGCCGATGTCGCACTCCCCGTCGTCAAGGACTTCATCGCGGGCGTGCGCGAGAAGGCGGTCGGCGCCGACGTGCTGAAGAGCGTGGCGCCGGGTCAGCAGGTGATCAAGATCGTGAACGATCACCTGGTCGAGATGCTGGGCGGCGAGACCGCCGAGATCGGCATCGCCGCCGCCACCCCACCCGCTGCGGTCCTCATGGTGGGCCTGCAGGGCTCCGGCAAGACCACGACCACCGCCAAGCTCGGCCGCTTCCTGCGGGTGAGCCACAAGAAGCGGGTGCTGATGGCCTCGCTCGACACCAGCCGGCCAGCAGCCATGGAGCAGCTCGCGACGCTCGGCGTGCAGGCGGAGGTGGAGGTGCTGCCGGTCATCCCCGGCGAGCGCGCGGTCGCGATCGCCCGGCGCGCCATGAAGACCGGCGCGCAGGAGGGCCACGACGTCGTCCTGCTGGACACCGCCGGCCGGCTTCACGTGGACGAGGAGCTGATGGCCGAGTGCGCGGCGGTGCGCGACGTGGCGGTGCCGGCGGAGACCCTGCTGGTCGCCGATGCGCTGACCGGCCAGGACGCGGTCAATGTCGCCGGCGCCTTCCACGAGCGGATCGGCCTCACCGGGATCGCGCTGACCCGCGTCGATGGCGACGGGCGCGGCGGCGCGGCGCTCAGCATGCGCGCGGTCACCGGCTGCCCGATCAAGCTGATCGGCGTCGGCGAGAAGCTCGACGCCATCGAGCCCTTCCACCCGGACCGCATCGCGTCCCGCATCCTCGGCATGGGCGACGTGGTCTCCCTGGTCGAGCGGGCGCAGGAGACGATCGAGCGGGACGAGGCCGAACGCCTCGTCCGCAAGGCCAAGAAGGGCGGCTTCGACCTCAACGATCTCTCGAAGCAGATACAGCAGGTCCGGAAGATGGGCGGCATGGAGGGCCTGCTCGGCATGTTGCCGGGGGTGGGCAAGGTCAAGCGCCAGCTCGCCGAGGCCAACGTCGACATCAAGATGCTCGACCGCCAGCAGGCGATCATCGACTCGATGACGCCGTCCGAACGGAGCAACCCAAAGCTGCTCAACAGCTCGCGCAAGCGGCGCATCGCGGGCGGCTCGGGCACCACCGTGCAGGACATCAACCGCCTGCTCAAGCAGGTCAAGCAGATGAACGTCATGATGAAGCGGGCCGGCAAGCTGGGCGAGAAGGGCCTCATGCGCGCCGGGATGCCCGGCATCATGCCGCCCCGCTGACGTCACGCAGTCCACAAGGAAACTGGAGAAAGCATGTCACTGAAAATTCGCCTGTCCCGCGCCGGGGCCAAGAAGCGCCCCTTCTATCGTGTGGTCGTGACCGACACCCGCAATCCGCGCGACGGCCGCTTCCTGGAGCGGCTAGGGACCTATGACCCGATGCTGCCCAAGGACCACCCGGAGCGCGTGCGCCTCAACGAGGAACGCATTCGCCACTGGCTCGGCGTCGGCGCCCTGCCTTCGGATCGGGTGGCGCGCTTCCTTGGCGCCGCCGAGATCATCCCGATGCCGGCGCAGCGCAACAATCCTCAGAAGAGCCAGCCCAAGGCCAAGGCCGTGGAGCGCCAGGCAGCGCGCGCGGAGAAGGCGGCCGCCGCCGCCGAAGCTGCGGCCAACGCGCCCGCAGAGGCGCCCGCCGCTGAGGAGAATGCTGCTGAGGAAGCGGCCCCCGCGGAGGAGACCGCGTCCGAGGAGGCCGGTACAGGCGATGGCGAGGGCGAAGAGAAAGCCGCCGACTCGGGCCGCATACAGCGCGCCTGACGGGTCTGCTGCACCCGCAGAGCCGGCTGCGGCGCGGCGGGCGGAGACCGTCTGCCTCGGGAGGATCGTCGGCGCTCACGGCGTGCGCGGCATCGTACGCATCAGGAGCCACACGGCGAACCCCGACGACCTCACCGCCTACGGCGCTCTCAGCAATGAGACCGGCACCCGGCGCTTCGCGGTCACGGTCACCGGGCGCGTGAAGGGCCTGCTGCTCGCCCGCGTAGACGGCGTCGACGACCGTGACGCGGCGGAGGCGCTGCGCGGCACGGATCTCCACGTCGCGCGCGCGGCGCTGCCGCCGACCGAGGGCGAGGAGTACTACCACGTCGACCTCCTCGGCCTCAGAGCCGAGAGCGAGGATGGCACCCACCTGGGCCAGGTCAGCGCCGTTCACGACCATGGCGCCGGGCCCATCGTCGAGATTCAGCCGCCCGACGGCCCCTCTACCCTCGTTCCTTTCACGCGGGAGCGCGTGCCGGCCGTCGACATCGAAGGCGGCCGCATGGTGGTTGCGGCACAGGAGGAAGATCCGTGAGTGCGGCCCGACGCGAAAGCGGGCAATCGGGCGCCCGGCCCTGGAGCGTCCACGTGCTCACCCTCTACCCCGAGGTCTTCCCCGGGCCGCTTGGCGCCGCGCTCGCCGGCCGCGGCCTCGAATCCGGCCTCTGGCGGCTGGAAACGGTGGACATCCGCCGCTTTGCGCGCGATAAACACGGCACCGTCGACGATCATCCCTTCGGCGGAGGGGCGGGTATGGTCATGCGCCCCGATGTCCTGGCAGCGGCCATCGATTCGGTTGGGCCGGCGGAGGGTGGCGCGCTGCGCTTCCTGCTCTCGCCGCGCGGTGCCCCGCTGACCCAGGAGCAGGTGAAGGCATTGGCGGACGGCCCCGGCATTACGCTGATCTGCGGCCGTTTCGAAGGAGTCGACGAGCGTGTGTTGGAAGGCCGAGGCGTTACCGAGCTCAGCGTCGGCGACTACGTCCTGTCGGGCGGGGAGATCGCGGCAATGGCGGTGATCGACGCCTGCGTGCGCCTGCTGCCCGGCGTGGTCGGACGGCCCTCCTCGCTGGTCGAGGAGAGCTTCGAGGATGACCTGCTGGAGTATCCGCAGTACACCCGCCCTCGCCTCTTCGAAGGCCGTGCGGTGCCGGATGTGCTTCTCTCCGGCGATCACGCCGCCATCGACGCCTGGCGCCGTGCCCAGGCGGAACATGTAACCAGAACGCGGCGCGCGGATCTGTGGGCGCGCCACCAGGCGCGTCGATGAGTGGCGCGCCTGAGACCGCGAGGATAGTGCCGTGAACATGATCGAGCAGTTGAATGCCGAGGCCGTGGAGAAGCTCGTTGAGGCGCGGGAGGTTCCGACCTTCGGCCCCGGCGATACCCTCCGCGTGCACGTCAAGGTGGTGGAGGGCTCGCGCGAGCGGGTGCAGGTGTTCGAGGGCGTCTGCATCGCCCGGCGGAACCGCAGCCTCAACTCCTCCTTCACAGTCCGCAAGATTTCCTATGGCGAGGGGGTGGAGCGGGTCTTCCCGCTGCATTCGCCGCGCATTGCCAAGATCGAGGTGGTGAAGCGGGGGGCGGTGCGCCGCGCCAAGCTCTATTACCTGCGCGGACGGCGCGGCAAGTCGGCGCGCATTCGCGAGAAGCGCGACGACCGCGGCATGAAGAAGGCCGCCGCCAAGGCGACGGAGACCGCCTCGTCCACCGACTGAGCACGCTGGCCATCGCCGCGGGAGGACACCGATGAGCGGCCCCAAGACCCTGTTCGACAAGATCTGGGAGAGCCACGTGGTCGCCGAGAACGACGACGGCACCACGCTCCTCTACATCGACAAGCACCTGATCCACGAGGTCACGAGCTGGACCGGCTTCGAGAAGATGGCCGAGGACGGGCGCCCGGTGCGCCGGCCCGATGCCACCCTCGGCGTGCCCGACCACTCGATCCCCACCAGGAACCGTGCCGCCGGCGTCGACGGCATCGGTGATCCCCTCGGCCGCGGCCAGGTCGAGGCGCTGATCGAGAATTGCGAGAAGTTCGGCGTCCCCCTGATCCCGCTGACGGACGTGCGCCAGGGCATCGTCCACATCATCGGGCCCGAGCAGGGGCTGACGCTCCCGGGTGCCACGCTGGTCTGCGGCGACAGCCACACCGCGACGCACGGCGCCTTCGGCTGCCTCGCCTTCGGCATCGGCTCCAGCGAGGTCGAGCACGTGCTCGCGACCCAGACGCTGAGCCAGAAGCGCCCGCGCAACATGCGCATCACGGTGGCCGGCGACCTGCCCGCTGGCATCACCGGCAAGGACATGATCCTCGCCATCATCGGCGAGATCGGCACTGCGGGCGGCACCGGCCACGTGGTCGAGTACGCCGGGCCTGCGATCCGCGCGCTCACCATGGAAGGGCGGATGACGGTCTGCAACATGACCATCGAAGGCGGCGCGCGCGCCGGCCTCATCGCGCCGGACGAGACCACCTTCGCCTACCTCAAGGGCCGGCCCATGGCGCCCTCGGGCGCCGCCTGGGACCAGGCCATGGCCTATTGGCGGACGCTCGCCTCCGACGACGGCGCCGCCTACGACAAGGAAGCCACCATCCAGGCAGCCGACATCGCGCCGCAGATCACCTGGGGCACCAGCCCCGAGGACGTGATCCCGGTGACG
>Ga0209543_1001166_pt1 | contig 25833 bp, 16 predicted proteins | sample MesohylFT_FD_187296 | JGI IMG/M metagenome (GOLD analysis project Ga0209543, IMG submission 187296) | Host-associated microbial community of the marine sponge Aplysina aerophoba from Gulf of Piran - sponge mesohyl, lysed by freeze-thaw... | ecosystem: Host-associated > Porifera > Sponge >...
CGGCGTGGACACGGTGCTGGGTCCGGAGATGAAGTCGACCGGCGAGGTCATGGGCATCGACCGCGACTTCGGCAGCGCCTTCGCCAAGGCGCAGATCGGCGCCGGGATGCACCTGCCGGTCGCCGGCCGCGCCTTCGTCTCGGTGCGCGACGACGACAAACCAGCCGCCGTGGCGATTGCCCGCAGCCTTGCGGAGCTTGGCTTCGACCTCGTCGCTACCAGCGGGACCCGCGCGGCATTGGCGCGGGCAGGCATCGCCGCCGCGCACGTCAACCGGGTCCAGCAGGGCCGCCCGCATATCGTGGACGCCATCAAGGACGGCACCATCCAGCTCGTGGTCAACACGACGGAAGGCGCGCAAGAGCGGCTGGCAAGCTACCTGCTGAGGCGCGCTGCACTGGAACATCAAGTGCCCTATTTCACGACGCTCTCGGGCAGCCGAGCAATGATTCGCGGGGTCGAGGCATTGAAGGGCGGCAGCCTTGATGTGGCTCCGCTCCAGTCCTATTCTCGGCCCAATCAGAACGTCGGCGCCTAACGCCGGCAGCGGGAAATTATCGACAGGCTCGGAAGGGGACGCGCCCCGGATTCGGGCGCGCGGCGGTCCAGCGATGGACAGACACTTGATGACGCCCGCGGGGCACAAGCGCCTCAAGCAGGAGCTCAGCCGGCTCAAGGCGGAGCGGCCCCGCATCGTGCGCGAGATCGCAGCCGCCCGCGAGCACGGCGATCTGTCGGAGAACGCCGAGTATCACGCCGCGAAGGACCGCCAGGGCCTCACCGAGGCGCGCATTCTGGAGCTGGAAGCAAAGCTCGGGGGCGCCGAGGTGATCGACACCAGCACGCTCTCCGGCGATCGCGTGCAGTTCGGCGCGACGGTTTCCATCGTCGATGAAGACACCGAGGCCGAGAGCACCTACCAGATCGTCGGCGCCGACGAGGCCGACGCGAGCGAGGGCCGGCTCTCCATCACCTCGCCCTTGGCGCGCGCGCTAGTCGGCAAGTCTGCCGGCGATTCCGTGGAGCTCGAAACCCCCGGTGGGCGCCACACCTACGAGATCACCGCCGTCTCCTACGGCTGAGCCTCGCGGCTCCCGCCAGCGGCGGGCGGCGCTTCGCGGGGCTCTATCGGGTACGCCTCCCGCTCAACAACTCGGGATGTAGCGCAGCGGATCGCAGGCCTCGACGGCCTCGCGCCGCTTGTAGAGCTCCACCAGGTTGGCGACCTCCACCAGCGAGAGAGAGATCAGGTAGAGGCGGCGCGCAGGCCCGGCCCGGCGCTCAATCGGCCCTCGTTATCGCGCTGTTGAACGGTAACACGGTTCCTCTGGCCGGAGACTTCCATGAGTCTTGACCGAATCGGCATAGCCGAGCCTAATTCGGTGCGGTCAGCAGGCGTGGCCTTCGCAGGGAGGCGGCGTCAGTGTGATCGGCCTTGTGGTTGTGCAAAATCAGGTGTGGATCCTCACACCTGCTTCATACGGACAGGGGACTACGCACATGTCGTCGACAGAAGCTCGTCTGCGGACGCTCATCAGAGATAACCTCGACCTCGACCATGATCCGGATTTCGATCGGGCGTTCAGTGACGCCGGAGTCTCTTCGGTTGAAGCGGTCGCGTTTTTCAAGATGGTCAATTCGGAGTTCGACCTGAAGATGGTCGCGGAGGACTGCCTGCAGTTCAATACCCTGGGAGAGCTCGTGACGTATATCGATGCGCGCGCCGGGTGACGGGCTCCGTCACCACTTGAGCTCGACCGACCGGCCCAACACTCGGGGGCGGTCGGTCTTTCAGGTACCGAGCGCGGCGCAATGCCGCGAGTGTTGCACCCCCGTATGAAGCGCGACGTCGGGAGGAATTCGGCCCCTCCGCCATGACGACGGACATCGTGTGGGAGATACCCGCCCCGCTTTCGACGTTCGATGTTCGTCTCGACGCCGATACCCTCACGACCGTGCGCCAGCACGGCAATCCGTCGGGCCCCAGGGTCGTCCTGAGCCACGGCAGCGGGCTCGCGGTCGATCTCTATTACCCATTCTGGTCGTTGCTTGCGGTCGATTTCGACCTGATGGTCTACGACCTCAGGAACCACGGTTGGAACAGCGTCGGGGCCCAGCGGGACCACAACATTCCGACCCTGATTCACGATCACGACATCATTCTCGAATCCATTGACCGCGAATATGGCAGCAAACCGACAGTCGGCATCTTTCACTCCCTGACCACGCTGATAACGCTGCTCTCGTTCAGCAGGCTTTATTCGGCACTGGTCCTGTTCGACCCGCCGCTGACCAGGCCGGGCGCGAGCCAGATTGAGCTCCATGATGCTGCCGAGCGCGCTGCAGCCCTGATCCGGCGGCGAGGGCAGCGCTTCAAGAAGCAGGAGGATTTTGTCGAGGTCCTGGGGATCTTTCCCACCTTCAAGCGCGCCGCCCCCGGCGTTCACGAGCTCATGGCGCGGACGACGCTGCGGCAATCCGCGAGCGGCGAGGGCTATGAGCTTCGTTGCCCCCGTGAATACGAGGCGCAGCTCATGGACTACGGACGGAGTTTCTTCCCGCTTCTGGATCTCGAATTGGTCGCCTGCCCGACGAAGATCATCGGCGCCGATCCCACCCTGCCGCATGCGTATCTGCCGGCTCTTGACCAGCAGCTTGCCTCGGCCATGGACTACGATTTCATCCCCGAGGCCACGCACTTTCTTCAGCTGGAGAAGCCCGCCGAGTGCGCTGCCGTGACCCGCGAGTTCCTCAAGCGCCAGGGGCTCGCTTAGCCCGGCCTCGTCACCACGGCGGGCGCCTGCTCCTCCGCCCGCTGAAGCCAGTGGCGGCGGCGCTGGAAGGGATAGCCCGGCAGCCAGATGCGGCGCCGCATCTCACCCGCAAACAGCCCCGCGAAGTCAATCGGCAGTCCCGCCTCGTAGGCTGCGGCAACCGCGTCCACAAACTCGGCGCCGGTTGGCGCGATCTCGCCCGTCTCGTCCGCGCTCGGTCGACGCAGGCTCTCGATCAACACAGGTGCACCGGCGCCGCTTTCCGATTCCGGCCAGGCACGGACAAGCTCCGGCCCCAGCACGGCGTTCGCGCCAATCTTGATGACCGCCTCGATGCCAAACTCCGCCAGCGTGTTGGCATACCGCTCCAAGGACGCCGGTTCGCCCGCCTGGACGTACCGGGACATCCCGTCCGCTGTGTCGCCTGACTCCACCAGCCGACCCGTCGCACCGCTCACCAGGCCGATCGACGGTGCGGCCGTCGCGACGTCCTCCAACGCAACTTCCGCGCCGCCTGTGGCTGACGCCAGCCGCAACCCATCTTCCAGGCTGAATACGCCGGCGGCCTGAGCGGCGGCGATCTCGCCCGCGCCGTGCCCGGCCACCGCGCTCGGCCGGATACCGACGCTCGCCCACAGCGCCGAGAGCGCGCACGACAGAGCGTAGCTTGCCGGCCGCGCCCAGGCCGGATCGTTCGTCGCGCCGTCCGGCCCGGCCCGCCCGAATATCGCGTCCAGCAGGGATCCGGCCCGCTCTTCCTTCAGCGCCGCCTCGCAGCGGTCGAGCACCGCCCGCACCGCCGGCTCGCTCTCGTAGAGCGCCGCGCCCACGCCCGCCCAGTGGCTGTCTTCGCCGGGGTAGACGAACGCCGCCCTCGCAGCGGTCGTCGATCCAAGTGTCCCCTTGCCGTCCGCGAGCGCCGTCAGCCGATCCTGCAGCGAGGCCGCGTCGGGGAACACCACGCCCGCACGGCATGCGAGATGGCTCCGACCCACGCCGGCCGTCCACGCCATGTCGGAGAGCAGCGGATCGGTCGCGGCAGCCTCCGGCGTTATGAGGTCGACCCGCTCGTCGAGCCACATCAGGTACCGCCCGGCGAGCGCCCGCAGCGCGTCCTCCGACTTGGCCGAGAGCGGCAGCAGCCGCGCGCCGCGAGGGGCGAGCCCGTCCTCCAGGGCCGGGGAGAGCTCCGCGTCCGACTGCGGCAGGGACGCCGCAACCGGCAGCGCGACCCCCACAGGCGAAGGCCCATTGACGCCCTCTGCAGCAGCGCCGTCGGTCGCGCCGTACCCCTCCAGCACCACGTGGGAGTTCACGCCCGAGATTCCGAATGCGCTGACACCGGCCCTCGGCGGCCGATCGGGGTCGAGTGGCCAATCCGCCGCCTCCGTCGCGACCTGCACCGGCAGCCGGTCCCAGTCGATGAGCGGGCTCGGCGTCTGGACGTTCAAGTGGCGCGGGACCACCCCCTGCGTCATCGCCAGCACCGCCTTGATCAGGCCCGCGATGCCCGCCGCCGATTCGAGGTGGCCGATGTTGGTCTTGACCGAGCCGATCAGCAGCGGGCTGTCCGCATCGCGCCCGCGGCCGTAGACCGCCGCCGCGGCCTGGACCTCGATGGGATCGCCGAAGGCGGAGCCTGCGCCGTGAGCCTCCAAGTAGTCCACCTGGGACGGCTCGACACCGGCCTGCGAGAGCGCCTGCTCGATCACCCGCTCCTGGGCCGGGCCGTTCGGCACCGTCGCCCCGGCGCTCGCCCCGTTCTGGTTCACCGCAGACCCGCGGATGACCGCCCAGATGCGGTCGCCGTCGACCTCCGCCTCGGCAAGACGCTTGAGGACGACCATCCCGCAGCCCTCGCCTCGCACAAAGCCATCCGCCCCGGCATCGAAGGTCTTGCACGCACCATCCCGCGAGAGCAGCCCCAGGTCCGCCATCTCTCGGGTGATCGGTGCCGAGAGCACGGCGCTCACGCCGCCGACCAGAGCCAGGTCCGCTTCGCCCAGGCGCAGGCCGGTCACCGCCTGGTGCACGGCAACCAGTGACGAGGCGCAGTTCAGCTCCACCGGCAAGGTCGGCCCCGCAAGCCCGAAGCGGAAGGCGAGCCGCCCCACCGCCATGCTCGCGGCGGTGCTCAGGTAGCCGATGCCGTAATCGCCGTTCCTCATCAGCTCGCGGTATTCGCTGGTGGCGATGCCGGCGTAGACGCCGGTGCGGCTGCCCTTCAGGCCGTCAGGATCGATCCCCGCGTCCTCCAGCGCCTGCCAGGTGGTCTCCAGCAGCATCCGCTGCTGCGGGTCCATCAACCGCGCCTCGATCGGCGAGATTCCGAAGAACCGCGCGTCGAACTGATCGATCCCGTCGACGAACCCGGCCCGGCCATAGGCGGCGTACTGGGCGGGCAGATTATCGATGAAGTCGCTCCAGGGGCCGGCCTCGCGGCGCTCGTCCGTCACCGCATCCGCGCCGACATCGAGCTGATGCCAGAAGGCCGGCAGGTCCGGCGCGCCGGGGAAGCGGCAGGCCATGCCCACGATGGCGATGGCGTCCGCGCTGTCCTCGTCAGCGCGCCGCGCTGTCCGCTGCGGCGCCGGATCGGGCTGCGGCGCGGGTGCAGCATCTGCGCCAACGACCGCGGCGAGCTCGTCCACCAGATGAGCGGCAAGCGTGGCGACGTCGGGATAGTCGAACACCACGGTGTTGGATGCCGTGTACGCGCCCCCGAACGCGCGGTTCAGCCGGTTGCGCAGCTCCACCGCCATCAGGGAATCCATCCCCAGGTCGAAGAACCCCACGGTGGGCGCCGGCGTCGTCGGCAGCCTCAGCACGGCCTTGACCTCGCCTTGCAGGAACGACGCGAGCAACACCTCGCGGGTCGCCACAGGCGCCTGCCCCAGCCGGGAGAGCAGGTCTTCGGCCGAGGCCGCATCGTCGGCGTCGTCCGCACCGTCGGCCAGCACATCCTCCAGCAGCGGCGGCCGGGTCTCCAGGGACTCGCCGAAGGCCACCCAGTCGCGCGCCAGCACGACGCTGGTGGTGGCGTCCTCGCGCACCAGCCGGTCGAAGGCCCGGAGACCCTGCTGCGGTGTTATCCATTCGATCCCGCCCGAGGCCGAACGCCGGTTCATCCGTTCGCGCTGCTCCTCGGCCTCGCCGATCTCCGACCATGCGCCCCAGGCAATGGCCTGGCCGGGCAGCCCAAGCGCGCGCCGGTGGGCGGCGAGCTGGTCGAGGAAGGCGTTGGCCGCTGCGTGGTTGGCCTGGCCCGGATTGCCCAGCACACCGGCGACGCTGGAGAAGAGCACGAACATGTCGAGGTCTCGGTGGGCGGTCGCCCGGTGCAGGTGCCAGGCCCCCAGCATCTTGGGCCAGAGCACCGTCTCGAAGGTCTCCCAACTCTGGTTGCCGATGGTGGCGTCCGCCAGCACGCCGACGCTGTGGATGACGCCTGCGAGCGGCGGCAGGTCCGCGTCCATCCGCACGAGCATCGCGTCGAGCGCGACGGCGTCGGTCACGTCGGCGAGCTCCACGTGCACGGCGGTCCCTTGCAAGCGGAGCGCCTCGATCGCCTCAGTGACCTCAAGATCCGGGGATCGCCGGCCGTTGAGCACGATGGCGCCGGCGCCGCGCTCGGCGAGCCACCCGGCGACCGCGATGCCGATACCGCCGAGCCCGCCGGTCACCAGATAGCTCCGGTCCTCGCGCAGCCGGCCCCGGGCGAGCGGAGAATTGGTGAAGACGATCTTGCCGATGTGCCGCGCACCCTGCATGCACTTCATCGCGCGCCCGGCCTCGGCCACGGGCCATCGGGCGTGGACGAGCGGGTTGAGCTCGCCGGCCGCGAGTCGCGCCATCACCCCGCGCAGGATCTCGCCGGCCCGGGCGGGCTCCTCCTCCTTGAGAACGTCGATCTTGAGGATGGCGTAGGCGACGTCCGGCCGGAGCGCCGCCATCTCGTCCTCGCTCAGGATGTCCACCCTGCCCATTTCGACGAAGCGGCCGCCTGTCGCGTGGCACGAGAGGCTCGCCTCGATGAAGCCCTCGCCCGTGAGGCTGTTCAGCACCATGTCGACCCCGGCGCCGCCCGTGGCCTCCAGGATTTCTCCGCCGAAGGCGGTCGTGCGGCTGTCGAACACGTGCGCCACGCCGAGCGCGCGCAGGTAGTCCCGCTTGCGGGCGCTTGCCGTGGCGAAGACCTCCGCGCCTGCCGCCTGGGCCAGCTGGATTGCCGCCAGCCCGACGCCGCCGGCGCCGGCGTGTATCAGAACCCGGTCGCCGGCGTTCAGCCCCGAGAGCTCGAACGAGAGCGCCGCCGAGACGAACGCCGTCGGCATCGTCGCAAGCTCGGTGACCGAGAATCCCGGCGGCGCGGGCACGATCATCTTTTCCAGTGTCACCGTCTCCGAGCCGAAATTCTTGAATGTCATGCCGACGATTCGATCGCCCACGGCGACGCTGGAGACGCCCTCTCCCACCTCCAGCACCCGGCCGCAGAACTCCCCGCCCATGAAGTCATCGACGAGGCCGATGGCAATGAACACGTCCCGAAAGTTGAGTCCGAAGGCCTCGATTGCGGCGCGGACCTCGCCGGGCTCCAGCGGCTTCTCCGGCTCCGGCACCACCTGAATGGCGTCGAGGGAGCCGCCGGCATCAGGCTCCAGCGTCCAGCCGGGCTCCTCGGGCAAGGCCAGCCGATCCGTGACGGCCGCAGCGCGCACCAGCCGGGCGCCCTGGCGGCGGCCGAAGCGATAGGCGATGTGGGTCTCGGAGTCGGGATAGAGAAGCTCGTTCACGAGGTCGGCCGGGACCCACGCATCGGCGGGATCGAGATCGAGCATCCGCGGCTGCAGCTGCGGCGCTTCCCGTGCTGCCACCATGCCCAGACCCCAGAGGGTGGCGCCGGCCAACTCGCCGCCCCGCTCGCGTTCCAGCACCTGGGCGCCGCGCGTGACGAACCAGAGACCCCTGGACGGTGCCAGGTCGCTCGCGGCGAGCGCCTGGGTCAACGCCAACGCGCTCCCCGCCGCGTGGTGCGCATCCGCCGCAATCTCGTCCGTGGTCGCCTGCGCGCCGTGACCGTCCAGCCCGGCGAGGTGCACCACGCCGGCGAGCGGCAAGTCGTCCGGCAGGTCGTCGAGCAGGGATTGCCACGACTCGCGCTGACGCATCTCCTCGAAGGGATCGACCGCGCCGGAGCCCTGCTCCGACGCCTCCCCGCCCGCCAGCACGACCGTCTGGTTGTGCGCGGCGAGTTCCGTCGCCAGTTCGGTCGCGAGGCCGCCCCGGTCGGCAGCCAGCACCCAGACGCCCGCGGTCTCCGTCACCTCCGCCGGCCCTTGCGCCACGATCACGCCGCGATCGGGGTTGGCATTCGGGTCGGATTCGTCGAAGCCGAGGATCGCGATATCGTCGAAGCCGGCATCGCTCAGCGCTTGCCGCCAAACCGACGGCGTGGCGAGGGCATGGTGCGGGCGGTAGTCGTCGGCGAAGCGCCACCAGCCGTCGAGCTGGCCGAAGGTCAGGTCCAGCCAGCCCTGGCCGCGCAGGTTCTCCAGCGCCACCAGCTGGCCCGAGGGCGCGAGGAGCGCGAGGCAGTGCGCCAGCGTTTCGTTGAGGTAGCGCGTCGCGTGCAGCACGTTGGACGCGATGACCAGGTCGTAGCCGTGCAGATCGAAGCCCTGCTCAATCGGATCCCTCTCGACATCCAGCACCCGGTAATCGATCGACGCCTCGGCACCGCCGAAGCGCGATTCCGCCTCCGAGAAGAAGCCCGCGGAGATATCCGTGTAGACGTAGTCGTAGCGCCCGTCCGGTAGCTCCGGGAGCAGGGCGGCGGTGGCCGAGCCGGTGCCGGCCCCGACCTCGATCACCCTGAGGCGGCGACCGTCGGGCATCCCCGCCAGGAGCGCCGCAACCGCGTCCGCCAGCAGCCGGTTCGCCGCACGCGCCACGGGCGCCTTGAGATAGAGATCGGCTGCGGTCGGCTCGCCGCTGCTGAAGAGCAGCGTCAGCGGGTCCATGCGGCCCTGAAGCACGTCCGGCAAGGCGGCGGCGCTGCGCCTGAACAGGCCGATTTCGGTCGTTCCATGCGCGTACCGCGCCGCCATCTGGCCCGCCACGTCGTCCGGGTCGTCCGCCAGCCCCTCCGGCAGCGGCGTGCCGGAGGCGACGGCAACGACGAAGCCCTCGCCCGCCTGCTCCAGCACCCCGGCCCGCGCCTGCATCTCCAGCATCCGACGGAAGAGGCGCACGTGCTCGTCGCCGACCTGCAGCCCTTGCCGCAGGTCTTCGGAGTCCACGGACGCGCCGGCTTCCCGCTGCCAGCCCAGCCTGTCGAGCGTCGCGAGCGCATAGGCGTGCGCCAGGTTCTCCAGGTCGGCAAGCAGTGCGGCCCGGTCGTCGGCCCCGACGTCCTCGTTCGCCAGGTAGTCGGTGAAGAGATCGGTGCTGGCCGCGACATTGGACGGCGCCGCGAGGAAGTCGGCCGGCAGCATACCGGGCGCCAGCGCGCGGTCGCGCCACACGACCTCGTAGAGCAGCTCGTCGATCCCCTCCACGGCCGAGAGCAGGGCCGCCCTTGTCGCGCGCTTCACGGTGAAGCCGGCCAGCTCCCCGACGAGCGCTCCGTCTCGGTCGTAAAGCCGCAGGTCCGCCGCATGAACCTCCGGTAGTCCTTCGTTCTCCGTGTCCGCCGCCCCGCCTCCAGGGCCCTGGCGCATCTGCACGTGGCAGACCAGACGCTCCGGCAGGCGGTCCTTGAGCCACAGCCGCTCCCACGCGAAGGGCAAGTAGGTAACTCCCTCCTCGCCGCCGTCGGGGCTGCGCGCAGCGCCGAACGCCTGGAAGCAGCCGTCGAGCAGGAGCGGATGCACGTCGAGCGGGCTCAGCTCGACGCCGGCCGGGAGCGCCACCTCGGCGATCGCCTCGCCCTGCCGCGCCCAGAGCCCTTCCACCGTGCGGAAGGAGGGGCCGAGATCGATCCCGACCGCGAGCTTGGCCCGGTAGTAAGCCGCCAAATCCACTGGCGAGAGCGCCGCCTTGAGCCCCTCGATGTCGAGCGGAGAGGCGGCCTGTGGCGGGCCTGCGGAGCCTGCATCAACCCGGCCCTCCGCGTGCAGCGTCCACCCGTCCTCGCCGTCCCCTCGGCTGAGGATGCGGACGCGCCGTGCCGCACCGTCCTCGGCGTCGTCGAGCAAGACCTGCACCTGACGGCCCGCGTCGGCGGAGTCGCCCTCGGCGTCCTCGTCGGAGAAGACCAAGGCGCTCTGCATCTGAAAATCCTCGACGATCACCGCCTCGCTGCCCTCGGCAAGGGAAGCCGATGCCGCCATGGCGCCGTAGAGCGCGCCCGGCGCGATCAGCCGGCCGAAGACGCGATGGTCGCTCAACCACGCCGGGTCGGAGGGGAAGACCTCCGTGTCGTAGGCGACCTCCCCGCTCGCGGACTCGTGGCGCGCGCCCAGCAAGGGGTGGCCGGCGACGGACCGCCGTCGCCTGGGGGCCTCGATCCAATAGCGCTCGCGCTGGAAGGGGTAGCCCGGCAGCGCGATCCGGCGGCGCTCCTCGCCCGCGAAGAGGCCTTCGAACCGGATCGGGAGACCCGCCTCGTAGGCGCCGGCGACCGCCTCCACGAAGCCGCCGCCTGAACCAACCGTCGGCGGGGCCTCGTCCTTGGCCGGCCGCTGCAGGCTCGAGAGAACCGCCGGTGCGTCCCCGGCCGACCCAGGCCACGCCATGGTCGTCATCGGACCCAGCACGGCGTGGGGGCCGATCTCGATGACGGCATCCACGTCGAGCTCCGCCAGCGTCTCGATGCAGGCACGGAAGGCCACCGGCTCGCGCGCCTGGCGCCGCCAGTACGCCGCGTCCGGCGCCTCGCCCGCTTCCAGCACCCGCCCGGTGAGGTTGCTGACGAAGGCGAGCGATGGCGGCTGGAAGGCGATGGTCGAGATCGCGGACTCCAGGTCGCCCAGCGCCGGCTCGATCATGGCGCTGTGGTAGGCCGGGCTCTTGCGCAGCCGCGCGACGCGAACCTCGTCCGCCTCGAAGCGGGCGAGGATCGCCTCGATATCGGCGACCGGGCCGCTCACCACCTGGTGGGCGCCGTTGTCCGCCGCGATGCTCAAGTCTGGCCCGTCGGTCGCCGCGTTGTGCACCGACACGGCGTCCGCCACGCGGGCGGGCGGCGCGAAGACCGCCGCCATCGCGCCCTCGCCGGGGAGCGCCCCGATCAGGCTCCCGCGGGCCGCTGCGAAGCGCAGGCCCTCCTCCAGGCTGAAGACACCGGCGGTGTGCGCGGCCGCGATCTCCCCCAGGCTGTGCCCGAGCACCATGTCCGGCCGGATGCCGAGGCTTTCCCAGAGCGCCGCGAGCGCGCACTCCAGCGCGTAGATCGCCGGCTGCTTCCACTGCGGGTCGTCCAGGTCGCCCGCCGCGCCGGGCCGGCCGAACATCACGTCCAACAGCGAGGCGCCGCCCCGATCTTCCGCGAGCAGGGCGTCGCAGCGGTCGAGTACCGCGCGAAACACCGGCTCGCTCGCGTAGAGTGCCACGCCCATGCCGGGCCACTGGCTGGCCTGCCCGGTGTAGGCGAACGCGACCTTGGCAGCTTTTCGCCGCGCCGGTGGCGCGTCCTCCTCCGCCAGCGCTGCCAGGCCCTCGCGCAGCGAGTCCTCGTCGTGGAACACCAGCCCTGCGCGATGGCTGAAATGGCTCCGTCCCACGGCGGCCGTCCACGCCATATCGGCGAGCCCGTCGGCGTGTTCGTCGAGCCACGACAGGTACTGCCTCGCAAGCTCCCGCAACGCCGCGTCCGATTTCGCCGAGAGCGGCAGGAAGCGCGTGCCGCGCGGCGCGGGCCCATCCTGCTGTGACGTCGACTCAGGGACGGAGTCCGGTTGAGCGACAGCGACGGAGCGCGGTTGCCCGGCATTCCAGTGCTCGGGGCTCTGCCCATCGGCGCCCTGCCCGTTGCCGTATCCCTCCAGCACGACATGGGCGTTGGTGCCCGACCAGCCGAAGCCGCTCACGCCCGCCCGCGGCGGGTTGTCGTCAGAGATCGGCCAGTCCGTGGGCGTCGCCGTCACCTGCAGCGGCAGCCGCTCCCAGTCGATCTCCGGTCTCGGGACCCGGAAATGGAGATGCCGGGGAATGACCTTCCGGTTCATGGCCAGCACGGTCTTGATCACGCCGGCGACCCCAGCAGCGGCCTCGAGATGGCCGATGTTGGTCTTGACCGAGCCGATCAGCAGGGGGCGATCCGCAGCGCGCCCGCGGGCGTACGCCGTGCCGGTCGCCTGCGCCTCGATGGGATCGCCGACATCCGTGCCTGTTCCGTGGGCCTCGACATAGTCCACCTGTGCCGGCTGCAGTCCCGCCCGCTTTAGCGCGGCCGCGATGACCTTTTCCTGCGCGGGCCCGCTCGGCACGGTCAATCCGGGGCTTGCGCCGTCCTGATTGAGCGCCGAGCCGCGTACCACGGCCCAGATGCGGTCGCCGTCGGCCTCCGCCTCCGCGAGCCGCTTGAGCACCACGATGCCGCAGCCCTCGCCCCGTACGTAGCCGTTCGCAGCCGCATCGAAGGTGGCGCAGCGCCCGTCCGGCGAGAGCATGCCGGCGTTGGCGCGCATCTCCAGCAGGCGGCCCGAGAGGATCGCGTGCACGCCGCCGGAGAGCGCCAGGTCCGCCTCGCCCCGCTGCAGGCCGGTCACCGCCTGATGAATCGCCACCAGCGAGGACGAGCAGGCGGTGTCCAGCGCCAGGGCCGGTCCTTCCAGCCCGAGCGCGAAAGCGACCCGGCCGATGGCGGTGTTGAAGGAGGTGCCGGTGACGGAATAGAGGCTGGCTGCGGGCTCGTCCGGCTGCGTGGTTTCCAGAATCAGCCCGCGATACTCGTTGTTGCTGATCCCTGCATAGACGCCGGTGCGGCTGCCTTTCAGGCGGTCCGGGTCCATGCCGGCGTCTTCCAGCGCGCGCCAGCAGGTCTCCAGCATCATCCGCTGTTGCGGGTCCAAGAGCTGCGCCTCCACCGGCGAGATGCGGAAGAAGGCGGCGTCGAAGAGCTCAAGCTCGTCGAGGTAGGCGCCGAAGCGGCACGCCGGGGCCTGCGCGGCATCGGGGAAGAGCGCGCCGATGCGGCCGATGCCGGAGCCGGGTTCCCCTTCGATCACCCCGCTCTCGCCCGCCTCCAGCATGCGCCAGAAGGCGGACAGCCCGTCCGCGCGGGGAAAGCGGCAGGCCATGCCGACGATCGCGACCGGCTCGTTAGGCCCGGAGATATCCGGCGCGCGTTCCTCGGCCACGGCGGGTGCGTTACCGGCCCCAACCCGAGGCCCGTCTCGCTCCGTCATCGCGATTCTCCTTCAGTCAGGAGGACGGTAGGTCAGTTTACCCCGCGCTTATACACAGGTGGCGTCGGTATAAGCCAAGGCTCTCGACAGGACGCCCCACAGCTTCATTTCTTTTCGGCAGACGGTGGCGCCGGCGCGGCCACGCGGACGGTAACGATGTCCGTGCCGTGATACTGCTGGTGGCGGACGGAGGACGCGAGGCGGCGCAGCAACCGAAGCGACACCTCCTGTTCGGCGGGTGCGTCGCCGGGATCGTCGGCAAGCAGCGCAAGCCGGTCCTGGATGTTGTCCTCCCGGGACGTGACGACGAACTCGAGCACCGCCCCGTTGCCTTCCCGATGCGCCGAAAGGCGCAGGCGGCGACGTTGCTCCTCGTCTTCGTCCTCGCGGACGAGCGTCAGCAGCGTCTCCTCGCAGGCGGCGTCCAGCCGCTCGGCCATCGCCGCGTCCCAGCCGCTGCGAGCGGCGAAGCCAGCGAGGAACTCCCTGATCTTGGGCAGGACCGCGAGATCGAACGCCGCCTCGATCCGGCTACGGCGAGAACCCGTCAGCTCCACGAAGAAGGTCATGAGGATGGCCGTGATACCCCCGGTCGTGACCCCGTTCCGAAAGAGACCGCCGGCGAATTCCCTGACCAGTTCGGGAAAGACCATGTCGTTCTGGAAGCCGACGCCGAGCCAGAAGGAGACCCCGACGATCAGCCCCTTGCGGTAGTCGATCCCGTCCTGAATGGCGATCTTCATGCCGACCATGAAAAGCATGGCCAGCAGCACGCCGAGGTAGGCCGCGACCACCGGGCCCGGGATCGCGAGCACGATCGCGAGCACCTTGGGCAGGAATGCCATCAGGATGAAGACCGCCCCGGTGGCGATGCCGACGCTGCGGGCCCCCACGCCCGTGAGCTCGGTGACCGACGCGCCGACGGTCGTGGCCGCGTTGGGCGTGGTTCCCGCGAGGCCAGAGAGCAGGTTGCCCAGCCCGTCCACGGTCACCGCGCCCTGCACCGCCCGAAAATCCACCGCGCGCGCCCGCCGCCACGAGACCCGCTGGATGGCGACGGCACCGCTCACGGTCCGGACGGAGGCGATCACGGCGACGAAGAGAAAGGCCGGCAGCAGGGCCCAGAAGGAGGACCCGAATGCGAGATCGAAGCCCGCCCATTCTCCAGTGGGCAGGCCGATCCACGGCGCATCGACGACGCGCCCTGCGTTGTAGAGCCCGAAGATCGCGGCGACGCCGGAGCCCACGATTACGCCGATGACCGGTGCCCAGAGCCGCCACGCGCCTGCCATCTTCAGCGCGATACCGGCGATGACCAGCACCACGACGAGCGCGCTGAGCGGCGCGGCCAATGCGGGTGTTTCCGCCGGCACCGCGCTCAGCAGATCGAAGACCGCCGGCATGACCGTGACCGGGATCAGCATGACCACGGTTCCCGAGACCGATGGAGTCAGCACGCGTTGGAAGAGCGACAGCTGGGCCGAAAGCAGGATCGGAACGAACGACGCGATCAGGACCAGGATCGCCATCAGCGCCGGGCCGCCTTCGGCAACAGCAGTGATGCAGACCGCGATGAAGGCACCGGAGGCCCCCATCACGAGCACATGGCCTGAACCGAGCCGCCACGCGCGGAAGGCCTGCAGTATCGTGGTCGCGCCGCAGATCGCCACCGTGGCGAACACCGCCCACGAGAGATAGCTCTCGCTCGCGCCGCCCGCCCGCATCACCACCGTCGGGATCAGGATGATGCCGGCGACCGAGAGGACCGCGAGTTGGGCGCCGAGACCCAAGGCGAGCGCCGGCGGCGGGCGCTCGTCGGGCTGGAAGCGGATGCCTCCGCGGCCGCCGCTTTCGGCAGCGCTCATGGGGCTCGCCTATACGCCGGGTGTGCGCGCAATCGATACTCCTTGCGAGCGCGTGAAGGGCTGGCGGATCGTAACAGGGGGGAAGCGCGCCTCCCACATCCTTGCCCCGTCGGGCCCGCGCCCCGCTTGCCGGTTCCCCTCTTGAATGCCGCCTCTGAACTCTCGGGTCAGAGAGAAGCGGCCGCGCACCCTCGGCCTAGCGGCCCTGCAGTGTCAGGCCGGAGAGATCGATGGCCGGATCACGGCCGCAAATGAGGTCCGCCACGATGCGGGCAGATCCGCATGCCATCGTCCACCCGAGATGACCGTGGCCGGTATTGAGGTACAGGCCTTCGATGGGCGTCGGGCCCAGATAGGGGCAGCCGTCCGGCGTCACCGGCCGGAGGCCGGTCCAGCCCTCGCCGGCCCTTCGGTCCGGATAGTCGGGAAAGAGAGAGAAAAAGAAGTCCTGAAGATGGCGGATACGATTCGGATTGAGCGTCGTATCGTAGCCTGCGAACTCCGCTGTGCCGGCGACGCGCACGCGATCGCCGATGCGGACGACCCCCACTTTCTCTCCCTCATCGGAAAAGGGAATGAGTGGCGCTCCGTTCCAGTCGCCCACGGGGAAGGTGACCGAGTAACCCTTGACCGGATAGATCGGAAGCCTGATGCCCAGCCCGCGCAGTTGAGCGGCGCTGCCGGTGCCCAGGGCCACGACGCAGGCATCCGCGTCCAATCGCCCGGCGTTGGTCCGCACTCCCGAGACTCTGCCTCCAGCCAGCTCGATCGCTTCCACCGTCTCGCCGTAGCGGAACGCCACCCCGTTTGACGCGCATTCCTGTGCCAGCCCTTGGGTAAAGACGCGTGCGTCTCCGGCTTCGTCGTCGGGGTAGTGAATACCGCCTGCGATCCGGTCCGCCTGACCCCTCAGCGCGGGTTCCAGAGCGATACATTCCTCGGGATCGAGCGCATGCAGTCGCACTCCGAGGTCCCGCAGCATGTCGGCTGCCGCACGGGTCTTCTTCACGGAAAGCCGGTCGCGAAGCAGCCGCAGAGTTCCGCGGGCATTGGCGTCATAGTCAATGCCGGTCTCGTGGACGAGTCCGTGCAGACATTCACGACTGAAGCTGCTCAATCGAAGAGTGTTGCGGGCGTTTCTGCGCCAATGGTCGACGTGGCACTGGCGAACGAACTTGATCCCCCAGGAGAAGAGACCCGGCAGCGCACCCAATCGGACCAGCATGGGCGAGTTTTCCCGTCCCAGCCACTTGACTATCAACAGGGGTGTCCCCGGCGATGCCCAAGGGTCCGACATGCTCGGCGTGATCAGCCCGCCATTGGCGAACGAGGTCTCGAGCGCAGGCGCATGGCGGCGTTCGATGAGGGTGACCTGGCAGCCGCTCCGCGCGAGGAACCAGGCCGAAGTCACTCCGACGACGCCGCCCCCCAGCACCACGACGTGTCGCGCCGCCGCCATTCAATTCTCTCCTAATTGCGCGAGTCCTATCGTACCCCGATCGCGTCGCATGCCCCGCCCAATTTCCTCGGAACTTGACGTGCTGAGTCGCCGGCAACTTCGAAGAAACTATTGGGAATGGGAATTGAGTTCCGGCAACAATGATCGAGATGACAGTCGGCATACGCATTTGTAAGTTTCGCCCGAAGGCGCAAGATTCTCCCATGCCACGTGCGACCGCGGCGCGAGGTCGGCGCCGGTCTCACGCGGCCAGGAAGAGAGGATCACCATGACAGCACCGATCTTTCATATGGCGGCCGCCGCACCCACGCCCGTCGCCCCCTTCAGCCACGCGGTGGACGCCGACGGCTGGGTCTTCATCACCGGTCAGATGCCGAACGACCCGAACGACGAAGCCGCGCCCCTCCCCGCCGGCATCGAAGGCCAGACCCGAAACGTCATGGCCAATCTCAAGATCGTGCTTGCCTCCCTCGGCCTCGGCCTCGAGCACGTCATCGTCGCGCGGGTCTATCTCACGCACTTCAAGGAGGACTACGCGGCGATGAACGCGGTCTACGAGACCTACTTCGATCCCGAACGGCGTCCGGCGCGCACCTGCGTGGGTGTCACCGGGCTCGCCCTCGATGCCCGTGTCGAGATTGACTTGCTGGCGCGACGGCCCTAACCCGCGAGCGCCGAGAGCCCTCCCGGCTGCGTGTCGGCGCGCGTTGCCGGCATGCACCCGAGCTACTGAAGGAGTCGACCCGAATGTCCAATCAGGAACTCGTCGTCGGAACCCTGGGAGCAGGCTTCATCGGCTCGTTCCATTCCTATTCGTTTGCGATGCAGAAGCTGGTCAAGAACCGGCTCCCCGCCGCCATACGACTGCAGCAGATCGTCGACCTCGACGAGGACGCCCGAAACGAAGTGCAGGACCGCTTCGGCTATGAGGAGACGGGCGACGACTGGCGGGCGATGTTCGACGGCGCCGGCGTCAACGTCTTCATCAACGCGGCGCCCAACAACCTGCACATGGAGCCGACGGTGGAAGCGGCGCGGCGCGGCATCCCGGTGCTGTGCGAGAAGCCGCTCGCCCACGACGCCGATGCGTCCTACGAGATGTGGCGCGCGGCCGAAGGCGCCGGGATCGTTCACCAGGCCGCGTTCATCCACCGCTTCATCCCGGCGATCCGCTACATGCGCGAGCTGATCCAGGGCGGCACGCTGGGCGAGCCCATCCACTTCCGCTCCTGCTACCTGATGTCCGACTACCTGCGGCCGGACCTGCCCATGGCGTGGCGTCTCGACAAGGCGGTCGCCGGCACCGGCACCTTCGGCGATCTCGGCTCGCACCATATCGACACCGCGCGCTACCTGGTCGGCGAGATCGACGAGGTCATGGCCATCGCCAGGGTCAACGTGCCCGAGGTCGAGGGCCACCGGGTCGAGGTGGACGACGCCTTCGCCTCCATCGTCACGTTCGAGAACGGCATGGTCGGCACCATCGAGGCGTCCCGCGTCGCCGCCGGCTACGGCCACTTCGGCAGCATCGAGGTGGACTGCACCGGCGGCTCGCTCCGCTACCAGGTCGGCAAGCTGAACGAGCTGCAGATCGCCGAGGGCCGCGATCAGGGCTTCCGCACCATCCAGGTCATCAAACCGGAGCATCCGCTCGCCGACTTCTGGTGGGACGGCGGCGTGCAGGGCAGCCACCCGATCGGCTGGGTCGAGTGCTTCGTGCACCAGGTCCACCACTTCATCGGCGCGGTGATCGGCCAGCACGAAGTATCCCCTCTCGCCGCGACCTTCCGGGACGGCTACCGCGTGGCGGAAGTCGTCGATCACATGATCGAGTCGTGGGGCTCGGGCCAGCGCATCCCGGTCAGGTATCGGGACGTCTAGCGCGCCGACGGCTTCGACGCTGTCCCGGGCGGTCAGGTGCGCATTCTCGTGGAAGACGTCGCCTGATCCGAGACTGCTCTTGCCCGATGCCCGCACGGAGCCGGGTGCGCGGCCAGCCGCCAGACCCCTGAATTGCAGGCTCTCGCGTCAGCACATGCCGCCAAGCCCAGCAATTACGGTTTCAACGTCCAGCGCGCGCGTCCGTTGGACCAGCAAGAGTGCATCGGCTATGACGGGCGCAGCGAAGAGACGCACACCTGCCCCGGACGCGGATGTTTCAACGGTCCGGCACAGCAAGGGAGACATCGATGGAAATTATTGCTGATCCGATCACGGTGAACTGCCGCAAGGTCCTCGCAGGCCTCAAGCTGATCGGCGCGGACTACACGCTGAACAAGGTCGACTATTTCAAGGGCGAGCAGAAGAGCCCCGAGGTCGTGGCGATCAATCCGAACGCCACGATCCCGGTCATGCGCGACGGCGACCTGATCCTCTGGGAATCGAACTCGATCCTGCAGTACGCCGCCGACAAGGTGGGCAATGCGAGCGCGTATCCGACCGACCTGAACACCAGGGCCGACGTGAACCGCTGGCTGCTCTGGGAATGCAGCGCCTGGTTCTCGACCTGCTACATCCATCTGGTCGAGAACTGCGTGAAGCCGCTTCTAGGCGCCGAGACGGACCCTGCGGTGCTCGACGGCGAGGCGCCGAACTTCCACAAGCTCGCCGGCATCATGGATGCGCGCCTGGGCGGAAGCGCCTACCTCTGCGGCGATCAACCGACCATCGCCGACGTGGCGCTGGCCGCGCCGATGCACCTCCATGCCTGGGCGAAGCTGCCGCTCGACGACCATCCCAACGTCGTGCGCTGGATGACGGAGGGAATCGAGACGCAGCCCTGGTGGAAGGCCACCCATGTGGGCGAGGGCTTCACGGCCTCCTAAGGCGGCCTGAACCGGGCAGCTGGCCGATCACCCTCCTCTGAGGCGGGGCCTGGATTGGGCATACGCGCCTGCACTGCGGTCCCGCCTGATGCCGCGCGAGTAAGTGGGCGGCACGGATGACCGAGAGAGACCTCACTGGGCGTGTCGCTCTAGTGACCGGTGGATCGCGGGGCATCGGCCGCGCGATCTGCCGGCGGCTCGCCAGGGCCGGTGCGTGGGTGGCGACCAACCACTCGTCTAGCGACGAGGCCGCTCAGGAAACTCTGGCCGAGATCAGGGCCGATGGCGGCAAGGGCGGCGTCTACAAGGCCGACGTCTCGTCGTTCGAGGCGACCGATGCGATGTTCCAACGGATCGAGGCAGAGAATGGCCCGGTCGACCTCCTGGTCACCAACGCCGGGATCGCCTCGTTCCAGGACGATGTCGACATGCCCGTCGATCTCTGGCGGCGCATCCTGTCGGTCAACCTGGACGGCACCTTTCACTGCGTCTGGCGCGCCAAGGCGGGCATGCTGGCCCGGGGCGACGGGCGCATCGTCTGCATCTCCTCGATCAACGGTCTGGCGCCGACGATGATGCGGTCCGACAGGCTGATCGCCTATGGCACGTCGAAGTCCGCCATCATCGGATTCTCGCGCAACTGCGCGGTCGCATTCGGTCCCGCCATCCGCGTCAACTGCGTGGCGCCTGGCCTGATCGACACGGACATGACAAGGGGCATGAGCGACGAGATGCGCCAGCACATCATCGCAAGCACGCCCGCGGGCCGGACCGGCACGCCGGAAGACATCGCCGAGCTCACCCATTTCCTGCTCAGCGACGCCGCAGGCTTCATCACGGGCCAGACCTACGTCGCCTCCGGCGGTCTCGTCACGCTGCCCTGACTGGCATTCGTCGCCGACCGGCCTCCGGGAATCAGTCCTGGATGGAAACTGTCGAGGGATTGCGGTTATCGCGACCGCCCCGGCATGCCTTCGTCCTTGGGAAGGTCCGGGTGCAGCAAATTCCAGGGCTGGGCGCTCGTTACGTAAATCTCCCGGCTCGGTTGGTACTTGCTCGGGTCGTCCAGGCTTCCCGCATAGAGCGCCCGGACCCCCTGGTGCGCCCCGTTGGTCAGGAAGAGCGGCGTGCCGCACGCCGGACAGAACGCCCGTTTCATGGAGTTTCCCGTATCCGAGGATCGTTCGAACCAGCTCGGGTCGCCGCGTAGCAGAGAGAAATCGCTCTCCTTCACCACGATGACCGGCATGTAGGCGCCGCCGGTCGCCTGCTGGCAATGGGTGCAATGGCAGTTACCCATGTAGCGGGGAGCCGCCGCACACTCGTACCGAATTTCGCCGCATGCGCACCCGCCGCCGAACGGGACTTCCATTGTCGTTCCTCCCCTTGCGTCGCTGGCCGATCCTGGTGTCAGACCTCGGTCCGCACGGCATCCGCCGCGAGCGGCGTGAGCCGCGCCGGATCGAAGGGCGCGAGGTCGACGTGGCTGCTCGCGCCGTCGGCGACCAGCTCGGCCACCGCCTCGCCCGTCGCCGGGGCGTTCAGCATTCCCCACACGCTGTGAGCGGTCGCCACGTAGGCGCCGTCAACGCCGGGGACAGCGCCGATGAGCGGCAACCCGTCCTCGACGACGGGGCGGTAGCAGGCCTGCTCGGCCAAGACCTCCGCATCGCCGAGTGCCGGTGCGACCTGCGCCGTCATGGCGCGGAGACGGGCCGAGCCGCCATCGTCCGGCGCTACCGCCGCCGGGTCCACCGGGAGCGGCGCCTCGCTGGAGAGGCCGCAGACGTAGGTCGTGCCGTCGGGCCGGGGATAGACCTCCGGCGAAGCGAAGTCGCCTGTCGCCGTCTCGAGCTCCACGAAGAGCGCGTGAGGCTCCGGCTCGGGCGTGTAGTGAAAAACCACGCTGTGGCCCTTCAGGCCGTAAATCGCCGGCAGCGGCAGCCAGCGGCTCGCCAGCACCGACCATGGGCCCATGGCGATGACGACCGCGTCGCCCGGGACCTCCTGCCCGTCGACGATCGCGCCACGCAACGCGCCGCCCTCGCCGAACACGAGGCCGTTGACCGTGCCCATGAGCAGGTGTGTACCTGCCCCGATCGCGGCGCGCATCATGGCCTTGGTGAAGTCCGCCGGGTTGACCTGGGCCGTGGTTTCGCTGGTGCCGAGCCGGCGGTGGACGGCCGCGTCCTGCGCCAGCCAACCGGGCCCGTCGAGCTGCCGGAAGGAGCCCACGTCCCGGCGCGCGCTGGCAACCACGCCGAGGGTGTCGAGCCTGCGGTAGCCCCACTCGTCGTCGATCGTCTCGGCGAGCTCAGCGTGCAGGGCGAAGCTGCGCCGCGCCAGCGGCTCGACCGGCGAGCCGTCGCACCAGTCGAGCGCGAGGAATCCGCCCGACTTGCCGGAGGCCGCGTTGGCGATGCCGGTGCGCTCGATCACCACGGCCTCGATGCCGCGCTGGCCGAGGAAGTAGGCGATCAACGTGCCGATCACGCCGCCGCCGCAGATCAATACCCGCATGTGCGCCTCGCGGCGGCGACATCTAACCGCTTGATGAACGACACGACTGCTCCTTTGGGGCCAGCAAAGTGCAGCCTACCGCCCGCCCGGCTCCGGTTGCAAAGGCGGGTGCCTCGGCTACAGTCGGCGCCCTCTCACCCACGGATGGACGGACGCTCATGCTCAACCGCGAGGAACTGATCGCCCTCGTCGAGGACGCCTACTTCTCCAACGTCGACAACAAGAACCCGGAGCCTGCGGTCGCGTGCTTCGCGGAAGACGCCGAGCTTCGCATCCAATCGGCGCACGTGAGTCACGTCGGCCACGATCAGATCGGGCGCATGTTCAAAGACTTCATGGCCGCGACGAAGGTCATCTACCACGGCGACTTCAGCCACGTCGTCGACGTGGAGAACCAGTGGATCGCCTCGCAGTTCGTCGCCCGCAACGACTACGACGACGGCCGCCACGTCGAGATGCGCAACTGCAACTTCTTCCAGATCGAAAACGACCGCTTCAAGCGTGTGACGATCTACATGACCGACGAGAACCCGCTGGTCTGAGCGCGCTTTGTCCTAAATTCAGTTCCCTCAGGCGCCGGGCGCTCGCTCCGCTCGCTTGGCTTTCGCGCCGTTCGGCGCGGCGCGCAGTCGCGCGCTCCGGGCCTGACGGCCCGGACCTGCTCACGTTCCACGATTCGTGGAGACCGTTGCTTGCGGCAATGGGCGACGTTCGCCAGACTCGCCGACGGCATTGGTGAGGAACAGGCATGAGCGACCGCCCGCAGATCGACCCGCCCTATCTGCTCTTCCTCGGCGACGCGCGCGACGAGCTCGCCGCCAAGACCGCGCGCGGGGTGTTCGTCTTTCGCCCGGAGTGGTGCCTCGGCCAGATCAGGTTGCCGGGCTGCAAGGCCCGCCTCGACCTGCCCGAGATGACGGTCGAGGATGCGGCGGCCAAGGGCGCGAAGTGCCTCATCGTCGGCGTCGCCAACGCGGGCGGCGTGGTCAGCGAAAGCTGGACCGCCACCCTCGTGGCGGCGCTCGAAGCGGGCCTCGACGTGGCCAGCGGGCTTCACGTGCGGCTCAGCGACCTGCCGGCGGTGCGCGATGCGGCCGAGGCCAACGGCCGGCATCTCTTCGACGTGCGCCATCCCTCGCAGGAGTTCAAGGTGGGGACGGGCGTGCGCAGAGCCGGCAAGCGCCTGCTCACGGTGGGCACCGACGCCTCGGTCGGCAAGATGTACGCCACGCTCGCGCTCGAAGCCGAATGGCGCCGGCGCGGCGTCAACTGCACCTTCCGCGCGACCGGGCAGACCGGCATCTTCGTCGCGGGCCGCGGGGTCTCGGTCGATGCGGTGGTGGCGGACTTCATCTCCGGCGCCACCGAGTGGCTCGCGCCCGAGAACGACCCGGATCACTGGGACCTCGTCGAGGGGCAGGGCTCGCTCTTCCACCCCTCCTACGCCGGCGTGACGCTCGGCCTGATTCACGGCGCGCAGCCCGACGCTATCGTGGTCTGCCACGAGCCGACGCGTACCAACATGCGGGGCCTGCCGGACTGGCCGCTGCCCGAGCTCGGCGCCTGCATCGAGGCCAACCTTCAGGCGGCGCGGCTCACCAATCCCGACGTCATGTGCGCGGGTATCTGCGTCAACACCGAGGCGCTCGGTGAAGCGGAGGCGCAAGCGCTGCTGGAGGAACTGGGAGCGGCCCACGGCCTGCCCTGCGTCGATCCGATCCGCACCGGCGTGGGCCCGATCGCCGACCGCGTTCTCTAAGGACCGCGCCTGGTGAGCCGACGCCTCACCGTGCGCCTGGAGACGTGGCCGCTCGCAAGCGCGTTTCGTATCTCCCGCGGCGCCAAGACCGAGGCGCACGTCGTCGTCGCCGAAATCGCCGACGGCCCCAACACCGGCCGGGGTGAGGCGGTCCCCTACCCTCGTTACAACGAGACGCCCGAGGGGGCGTGCGCGGCGATCGAGGGCCAGCGCGAAACGATCGAGAGCGGCATTACCCGAGAGGCGCTGCAGGACGCGCTGCCGCCGGGTGCTGCCCGCAATGCGCTCGACTGCGCGCTCTGGGACCTGGAGGCGAAGCAGAGCGGCCGGCCGGCCTGGGCGCTGGCGGGGCTCGACGAGCCCCAGCCTTGTACGACTGCCGTGACGCTCAGCCTCGATACGCCAGAAGGCATGGGCGCGGCCGCCGCCTCGCATTCAGCGCTTCCCCTGCTCAAGCTCAAGGTCACCGGCGAAGGCGACCTCGCGCGCATCCAGGCGGTCCGCGCGAATGCGCCCGGCGCCCGACTGATCGTGGACGCGAATGAAGGTTGGACCGTGCCGATGCTGGAGGAGTTCCTGCCGGCCTTCGCCGACCTCGGGGTCGAGATGGTGGAGCAGCCGCTGCCGGCGGCAGACGATGCCGCGCTCGAAGGCCGGCAATTCGCGCTCCCGCTCTGCGCTGACGAGAGCTGTCACACGCGGGAGGACCTGACGCGGCTCGCAGGCCGTTACCCGATGGTCAACATCAAGCTGGACAAGACCGGCGGCCTCACCGAAGCGCTGGCGCTCGCGGTGGAGGCGCGGGCCATGGGGTTCGACATCATGGTGGGCAGCATGGTCGGCACCTCGCTCGGCATGGCGCCGGCGGCCCTGCTCGCCGGCTTCGCCGATTACGTCGATCTCGACGGCCCGTTGCTGCTGGCCCGCGACCGTACGCCGGGACTCAGCTACGATGGCGCGGTCATGGCGCCGCCGGAGCCCGCACTTTGGGGATAAGAATGTGGGTACAGGCCTTGCCTGGCCTTGTCTCCCTTCGTCCGATCTGAAATTCTGGCGGGGTATTGGATCGGCCCGGCCACCGCCTGGGCCAGCGCAGCGAGAGGGCGATGGGCCGCCTGTTGGAACTCGGAGAGCGGATGGAGCTCGTCTCCATGGATCCGCACTTCCATGACATCAGCATCTCACTCTACCGGGAGACCGGGGAGGGCGGTGCCGCGGGCTTTCTCGTGCACAGCTACAGCGGGAAAGAGGGCGCGGCCGAGCGATTGGCCTTCGTGATGCGGGCGATGGCGGCCATGGGCGGCATGGGGCCCGCGCCGGGGCAGCCGGGCCGCTTGGCATTCGCCTGCGGCGGCGAGCACCGGGCGGCGGTGAAGCGGCTCTTTCTCGAAGCCTGCAAGAAAACGACGGGCGCCGAGGTTGCGGCGCTGCCCATGAGCATCTACGACAAGAAGAACGACCTCACCATCGACGCGGCGGCGACCGGAGGCGGCGGCTATCGGCTTGCGGCCGACGGCGGCGAGGGCAACGACAAGGTGGCGCGGCGCGTGGATGGCGTGACCCGGGGGCTGATCAAGCTCGCCGAGATGGAGCCGGGCGCGGCGCCGGGCGAGGCCCGCTTCGCCTGCGGCTCCGCCCACGACGAGCTGGTGGGCCTCCTGCTCGGCCGGGCGCTCAACGTCCGTGCCGCCATGCGCGAGGCGGAAGCAGCGGCGGCGCGGGGCGTCCTCGCCGCGCCGAGCGCGCAACAACAGACCTGAGCATCGGGAGCGGAAGCGATGACGGCAGTACCCTCCATGACCAGCCGCGAGCGGGTGCTTGCGGCGTTGAAGCGCGAGCCGGTGGACCGCACGCCCGTGTGCAACCCCACCTCGGTCGCGACCGTCGAGCTGATGGACCTGGTGGACGCGAACTTCCCGCTCGCGAACCGCGACCCGGAGCTGATGGCGCGGCTCGCCGCCACCAGCTACACCGAGCTCGGCTTCGACAGCATCATGCCGGTTTTCTCGATCATCCAGGAATCGTCCGCGCTCGGCTGCAAGATGCAGTGGGAGCAGAAGGACAACTGGCCGACCGTGCGCATGCGCGAGCCGATCTGGGAGGACGTGGACGACATCCGCATCCCCAACGATTTTCTCCTGCACCCGGACATGGCTTGCGTGATCGAGGCGATCCGCCTGCTGCGCCGCGAGTTCGGCGACGAGGTGGCGATCATCGGCAAGACAATGGGGCCGTGGACACTGGGCTACCACTGCTTCGGGGTCGAGCCTTTCCTGCTCCTG
>Ga0209543_1001172_pt1 | contig 25766 bp, 24 predicted proteins | sample MesohylFT_FD_187296 | JGI IMG/M metagenome (GOLD analysis project Ga0209543, IMG submission 187296) | Host-associated microbial community of the marine sponge Aplysina aerophoba from Gulf of Piran - sponge mesohyl, lysed by freeze-thaw... | ecosystem: Host-associated > Porifera > Sponge >...
GGCATTCTGTAGGCAGAGATGTAACGGGCTATGTCGGAAGTGGGATCATTCGCAACATTCATCACACCTATAGCGATGTGCCTGTGGGAGAAACTTTAATGTTATTTGGGAGCAGCAATCTACTTGAAGTTGCCGTAAATCAAGGCAATGCGGGGACCCTCCTTCATATTCAAAGAGGAACCCCCATCAACATCGTGTTTGATAGCTCCGTAGCTTAGTGCACGACCAAGATCACGATCCATCCAAAATACTCTGCCCAAGGTCCATCCTCATTTACGCGAATTCAATGAAGCGAAAATTTCTATTCCTCACTTTGAAACCGGAAGTATCGTTCTAACACAGATACAAGCGGGGAACCAATAACTCTGGATGGGCGTAGGCCCGGTGAGTGTTTTTGTGAAAATATCACATTTGAAAATATCACATTATTGTAAGAACATGATAGATACTCTTGCAGTTGCTCGCGATCTCAAAGCCGCGGGGGTTAAATGGGAACACGCACAAGCACATGCCAAAGCGATTGCGGATTCCACCGAAAAACAACAGCAAGATCTTGCAACCAAGGATTTTGTGACTAGTCAAATCCAAACTGTACGCGCCGAAATAAGCGATTTGCGCGGTGACATGAACACGCAAATAAGCGATTTGCGCGGTGACATGAACACGCAAATAGGCGATTTGCGCGGTGACGTGAACACGCAAATAGGTACTGTACGCACTGAAATAAAAACTCTAGAAGTCCGGCTTTTGCGCTGGATGGTTGTAACATTTTTCAGTGGCATGGGGCTCCTTTTCGCTGCGTTGCGCTTATTTCCTGGCTAAAGGAATTGTGCACCGCTTCATCTGATCATGATTTGCCTCACCAGACCTATATGTTTCCTCGCTTGATCCGTTGTGTCCTGAATGCTTGGGAATCCCCCGATTGTTGCCTGTGTACGATGAGTGCCTGCCATCTGCCATCCCATCCGCGTGATCACAGACCACCTTGTCAATCTTTCTGATTCCGGAAAAAGCCGTTCCCAGCTAGGCGATCCCACTTAGTTCATGGACGAGACCCAATAATTGGTCGAATCAAATAGGTCCGGCGTGGTACCAAGGTTAGTTGGAACTTAGCCAAACTTTAACGTGCGCATTTCCACGGCGCACGGCAAAAATGGGCAAGGCCGCAACAGGGCGTAATCAAGTCAAAACCCGTGGAAACAGGCGTGATACGCCCTTTTCATTGGAACGAAAACAAGAGACAAAGGCTCATCATTGGTTTTGCCAAACTCACTAACTGATCTCACATGAATATTATGGGCCAATATGAAAATACGCCCAGTATCATCAACCTCCAGGGCTCGAATTTCACCGATCATCTCATAGTCCTCTCCCGAATCCTTTCCTATACTGTCCGAAGGGGCCGGAATGAACAAGGACTGGGGAGATGAACTTGGTCGGAGTGTGTGTGTGACCTCGTCAACACCAGGAATATTGTCTGGTGTGGGGTGCATTGTACCACTTCGTACGCTTGGATTGTCCGTGGATTCGACCCTACATGACGCAACCAGGATCAGGCACCCAAACCAAACAAAACGGAACGTTCGAGAGAGGTGCATTATAGCTCAACCTTTTGAACTTGGAAGTCTCTCCAACTTCGGGTTGAAGTACAGGTTCTAGAATTTCCAGGTAAGTTCAAGTACAGCTACATCTTTGGTCAGCGTTTCATTGATCTGAACCTGTGCATCCTGCCTTGGTCCTCCAGCATCCGAAGGGTAAGCATGCCAGTAATCCTCCGTTCTTACTGTCTGTAAGCCGAGATCCATACGAACACTGTCTGTGAACCGGAACCCAAGCCCGAGGGATACGGCAATACGTTCTCCCAATTCCAGAGCATCCGAGGCCGTAATTTCCAGTAGGCCAGATTCATGTGGCGCAGGACGAACAGCAACGCCGCCCCGAATATCAAACCTACCAATTTTCCATTCAGCACCTAGGGCAGCGTTTATAACCATTTCGTACGTGTTCTCAATCACACGATTTGTTTCGCGAAAAACATCTCCGCCTTCATCTGAACTTAGTTTAAGCTGGCCCCAGTCAACTAGCTCCCCTTCCGCAGTAAGTGTAAACGACCCGCTGGAAAACTGTAGTCCAGCGCCTAAACGCCACGGCGAACGTAATGAGTACTCAAAGACACCACTGCCAATATCATCATTGAGCTCTCCGTAGCTAAGCTCACCTCCGACATCAAACCGTGTAACAAACTGCTCTCCATAGCTCTCCTCTATATAGGTCCAGGTAGGAGATTCAAATGTGACTCCAACACGGAATGCCCTACCTAGTGTTGTACTGATACCGGTCCGAAAATTAAGTCCGACCATATCACTCCGTAATTGCTGCTCATAGCCGAGCTCATTGAAGCCCTGTAATAGGCTGCCATCATCAAGAAGCACATCATAGTGCTCGCTAGTGTTCTCGTTAAAGATATCCCTTTCCGTGAGGCTGTAATCGAAACGGTAATTACCAAGAATCAGGTTTGCCGAAACACCGACCATCACCTCTCTAGTTGCCTGCCAAGCTATCGCTCCGGTAGCTTCATATAACCCCCCTGCTTCCGTCACAACCCCTAACTGCTCAATTGAGGTACCAGGCACAACAGCCTCTAAGAACGGATACTCACCCTGTAAATGGAGATCTTGGTAATATTCAAATATACCGGCGTTAAAAGCCGCAAATGGTAGGTCATTCAGTTCCTCAAGGTTGCCGTTTTCATCTATCCTGTATTCGTTATCGAATGGCAGGAACGATGAGGAGATGGTACTCGTGGAATTCACTCCTGAAAAATCCAACTCGCGTGTAAAATCACGTACCCGGCTAAGGCCAAGCCCGACAACGAGTGACCCTTGCGTCACGGGCACATCATATAGAATGGCTATATTCCCCAACCCCGATTGCTCGGCAGTTGACATACCATTGTCGAGTCTAAGCCCTCCACTCCCGGTCTCAAATTCGTCATCAACAGTATTTCCCCTTATGGATATGTTAAATTGCGAATCACTGATGTATCCAATCCCGGCTGGATTACTGTGCATGGCATTGTAGTCTCCGATTCCTGCAAAGCCACGCGTGGACATTCCAGTCATGCGTGCGCCGACAGATATTTCTCGCTGACTGAATCTCAAGGCATCACCGGCACTTTGTGCGTCTGCCGAAGACACTGTAATCGTCATGATAGCTACAATGCTACCCATGAAAATTCTGATGATGTTACTGCTCAGCTGCTTCATTGAAAGAAATGTGCTCTTGGTGATTGTTTATGGTGCGTACGCCCCCTACCCCTCACTGGGTTCAAGTGTCTGACAGGTTCGTCACGATGCGTTCTTGAGTGTACCCTGCTCTTCTAACCGAAGGACGCTAGTTTCCTCCTCGACGGGACGAAGAACCTCTGCTCGAACTTCTCGCAGGTGCCTTGGATGTACTACCGCTTCGTGGTGACGAACGCGTTGCAGGCGTCGAACGACTGCTGCCGCCTGAACTGCGTGTACGCGGCGTTGAACGCGTCGTTGGTGTTGAACGACTGCTGCCGCCTGAACTGCGTGTACGTGGCGTCGAACGCGTCGTGGGCGTTGAGCGTGTACTGCCGCCTGAACTGCGTGTACGCGGCGTTGAACGAGTCGTAGGTACAGAACGTACAGTACCGCGTGTGCGCGTTGTTGAACGTGTCGTAGGTGTCGAACGCACAGTACCGCGTGTGCGCGTTGTTGAACGTGTCGTAGGTGTCGAACGCACAGTGCCGCGTGTGCGCGTTGTTGAACGTGTCGTAGGTGTCGAACGCACAGTGCCGCGTGTGCGCGTTGTTGAACGTGTCGTAGGTGTCGAACGCACAGTGCCGCGTGTGCGCGTTGTTGAACGTGTCGTAGGCCTTGAGCGAGTGGTGCCGCTACCTGATGTGCTGCGTACAACCCCACCACGCGTCCGTGAAGGTTCTGCACTACCACCTGAGCGCTGCACACCACGTAAGGTTGTGCCACCTGCCACTACTCCACTACGGGTTCGGCTCCTGGCCAGTGCACTTGTGCCCTTGCCCTGATTGTTCGGTGCGTTGCGCCGGCCAACACGCAAATCGTCTTCGGCAATCCCATAGCGGCCACCCGCTGCAACGCCGCCACGCCCAATACGTGATCCCCTGGGACCATAATGGCCCGATCGGCCGCTCCAGTAGACCCCAGGCGTATTGTACCATCCACCACCGTACCATCCACCATGATATCCACCAGAATAGAAATAGGGATCATACCGATAGGGGTGATGCCAACCGTAGCCCAATGGTGACCCAAAGAACGATCTACCCCAGCCAAAACTCAGATGCAAACTGGATCGACCATACCAGAAGTCATCGTAGAACGGATCATACCAGAAAGGATCGTAATACGGATCTATAACAGTGTACGGATGCCCGTAAAATGTGGAAAAATGCCTGCGATAACGAAAGGTGCGGGGATAGTAGTGGTCGTAGTAGCCATCATGGCTGTCATAGTAATAGTTATCAACCACCACACTGTCTCCATACGGAGTATCATATTCCGTGACCTCCTGATAATCAGGCTCCCTCTCGAAATACCCGACGCCCAATTGCGTGTAGCACCCCGCAGTCAATAACAGTATGCCCAAAACCGGGCTGAACCGTACGAAAGATTTACCATTAACGAACTTGTGCAAATACTCTGTCATGGGATCGGCGATTTATATCTGGATACGGGAAATTAACTGGTTCTTGCGGTGTTTGGTCCCTGTTTAATGCTTAGACGCCATTCGTACCTAAAAGGTAGCATACAGGCCTGCCTGTGGTAACCGCAAATATCGGACCATTGTTACAGCCAAGATAGAAACCGCCGTGTTTCCACGATGTGGAACATGTCATTATCAGAGGATATGTACCTAACTGCACTGTACCAATTTCACGGGTCATAGGGGTCGGTAACCCGAACGCCCGTCGCCTTGCAGTTGCCCCAATCCCCGAGACCCGTATGTTTGCGTCCGCATTCAGGCCCGCATGGCCAGGCCATACACTCGGATTTGAGTTGCGTCTTACGATTACCTGCTCTGGTCTGCCCACACAAATAACACCGCTGACTCGTATACGCCGCTTGACCTTATCATCTCACGACATTTGTAGTCCAGCATTTGATCCAACTGGCATTGATCAGGATAGGGAGGAGACTCGCCGCCCCCTCCCTCCCCACACCACCGTTCGTACGGATCCGTACACGACGGTTCATGGATATTAGCGGTTCGGTTCTGGGGCTAACTGCACCAGTCCGAGTTGGGCGAAGAGCGCGTTCGGAAGCGCATAGCAGAATGCGGGCGATAAATTGAGCCGCCATGCGCCACGTCCACTGCCAGCCAAGTTAGCCGCCAACTCGTGGTGAACATCTAGCTTCCGCAGTGCTCGGTATCGGCGGGGTTGGTTTTTCCACTGTTCCCATAGGTGCGCCCCAGCAAGTATAGACACGTGAAGTGCCCAACACAAAGATTGGCAAGACTCCGGAATTACAGTTGAGCCAACACCACGCGGCACTGTGCGCATTCTCCGAAAGGAGTACCCTACTAAGTTTCTACGTACCTTCGTCCCCAGTTCCTGCCTTGTGGCCTGCGCCCATGCACCCCTGAGGGCGTTATTGTAGCAATGAAAGGGCGATGGTTTTTTCTGATAAATCTGAGCAATTTTGTGCTGTTTTGGACTACCAATTCCCCTTCCTCTGCGTGCGCGCGATCCCTGTACCGAACAATAAATAGCCCCAAGCGGCTGTTCATGATAAGTCCAGACTGATATGCATTTCGCATAATCTTGTAATCTTAAGTTACTGCGAAATACTCCGCCCCGGACACTTTTCTAATCCACTCTTCATCGGGCACACCCCTATCAAGTATATCCCTATGCCTAACTATCTCCAACCCAGCGCCCCTTAGAGACTCAATAAAATGGTTGCTGTCAAGGCACTCGTCTACGTAGAACTTAGGCTCACTAGCACGCGGCGTAAGCTAGGGCATCCTCAACTCTGGCGTGGCTAATTTCATAGCTTTCCGCAATGTCTTCCGGGGATTCGTCGGCCTCGAACCTGCCTCGTACAGCCGCGACGGATATTCCAGTCCCCGCTATGGTGGGCTGCCCAAACCGGATTCGAGGATTAATCTGAATACTCCTTCTTTCATTACCCGGGATCCAGGGATACACTGCGTCGGGGAGATCCTCCTCTCCAAACGCAATCCGACTAATGTACTCGCCAATAAGCTCTTCTGACTCTACTTGTCCATGACGTGACGCATTCAACAAAATATCCCTGGCGTGTCTAAAGTAAACATCGGTTCCAACACGAATCCCTGGATTGATCAGGGGATAGCGGATTCCAAGGTTATTTCTTAGGTATTCCGAGGCTTGCCGTATTTTGGAGAGGGAAATCCCCAGAGTTTTCCTCATGTGGGCTATTGCAAACGCCTCCGAAAGCTGGAGAAAGTTCAGCGCCCGGTCGTGACGCGATACCGATATCACAGATCCCCTGTGGTTGCTCCTTAACCACCAATATAGTGTGGAGTGCGACATCCGCAGGGCTTCGGACACGTCTCGACGGGAGTAAAGGGGATACTCCTGCACGGAAACCTCGCCGTAGATCATTTTGCTCTGGTCAAGAAGGAGTAGTGAGCCCGCGACAATAATACAAACCCTAGTGCTATTCGTTTCGCCCCATTGATAGAATACATGGTACTCTTTTGGAAAAAACCAGACGCATCGTGATTTGCTTTCCCCAAAAGCTATGCCTCATCAACAATCATCACTTTAAAATTAGGGTTCTACCGCGAGTGTTGTGAATAGGTACTCGCCGTTTCGTTCATAAACAAACGATCTAAAATTTAGTAAACCGGGAAACGGTCATGGCATCACTTAGCGAGTGATGTTATGGTAAGCACTGGGTTCGGACTGTCATCTGGCTCAGTGTGTCCGTATGCCTTTCGCCTGCCGGAAAGGTTCTCGCGAGTTACAGTTAAGTACATAATTTCCTATTGCCTCTGCATCAGAGCGCAACCAGTTGCATAAATCAAGCACATGAATTATCGAACACTAGGTCAAACCGGATTTCCCGTAAGCGAAATCGGTTACGGAATGTGGGGCATGGCAGGTTGGACAGGCTCAGAAGACGCGCAGTCCATGCGGTCCATGCAACGGGCGGTTGACCTCGGGTGTACCTTCTTTGATACAGCCTGGGCATACGGTAACGGTCACAGCGAAGAGCTCCTGGGGAAACTTGTGCGCGCCAATCCTGATAAGCGTCTCTACACGGCCTCCAAGGTGCCACCAAAGAATCGCACCTGGCCCAGCCGCCGTGAGCATACACTCGAAAACTGCTATCCTCCCAGCTATGTTCGTGAATATATTGAGCAAAGCCTCCAGAACACCGGCCTGGAACAGCTGGATGTAATGCAACTCCACACATGGGAGGATTCATGGCTACAAGATGATCGTTGGATACAGGAACTCCAACGATCCAAGAATAACGGGCAGATTAACGCAATCGGTATCAGTCTCAACAGATGGGAACCTTGGAATGGAATCCAAGCCGTGCGCAGCGGGCTCGTGGACTGCGTACAGGTGATCTACAACATCTTTGATCAAAACCCTGTAGATGAGCTGTTTCCTGCCTGTCAGGAACATCATGTCGGAGTCATTGCCCGGGTACCCTTCGATGAAGGCACGCTGACAGGCAATATCACACTTGACTCCACATGGCCCACGGAAGATTGGCGGAATACTTACTTTGTCAAGGAAAATCTGCGCAGCAGCGTAGCACACGCAGAACCATTACGGGCTTTAGTACCTCCAGACAGTACCATGCCTGAAATGGCACTCCGTTTCATCCTGAGCAACCCCATCGTTAGCACAACGATACCAGGGATGCGCAAATTACACCATGTGGAAGCCAATATTGCCACCAGCGACAAAGGCCCCCTGGAATCATCATTGCTTGAAGCTTTGTATACACATCGGTGGGACCGCGAACCGACTTCCTGGTCTCAGTAATCCGTCCTATCTCCCTAGCACATTACGATCTGTTCCGTTGCTACCCCGCTAAACTACTGGTCATTACCGGTCACACCGTGCGTGGTATGTATCGTATTACCTACTTGATTCCTCTACTGTTTGCCGCGCAGGTCTCTGCACAGTCTTGGGGTAACGTGCGCGGTACCGTGGTGGAAACCGACACAGGTCTGCCACTCCCGGGGGTCAGCATCCTCGTAAACGAAACCAATTTTGGAACCGCCTCGGACGAATCTGGCAGATATACCCTGCGACTTCCAGTAGGCCGGTACGCAATGCGATTTTCTTTTGTGGGTTTTGTCACTCGCATTGACTCCGTGATCATCTCTGCACGTACCGAAACAACCCTGGATATCGCACTCGCCCCCGCTGTGCTTGATGCGGGAGAAATCATCGTTGAAGATGAAATGGCACTCGGAGCCGGTGTGCAACAGATCACACCGGAACAGGTGCGCCGTATGCCCTCCCCCTTCAAGGGTTTCCAAGCACTCCTGGTCCTGCCTGGGGTATCCGCCAATAACGAACTGTCCAACCAATATTCTGTACGCGGCGGTGGATTTAATGAGAACCTAATCTTTCTTAACGGCTTCGAAATCCATATGCCATTCCGCCCCAGACAAGGAGAACAGGAAGGTATTGGCCTGTTCAATCCAGAATTGTCACGGCGAATTACATTATACACGGGAGGATTTCCCGCTCGGTATGGCGGCAAGATTTCCTCTGCATTAGACATCGAATACGCGGCAACAGATGACTTCACTACAAGCGCAACCCTATCTCTTCTGGATGGCACAGCTACGGCCTCATCCTCTACTGACGTATTCTCATGGCAGATTGGGTTGCGCAAGGCACGTGCACGACGATTTTTCTCTACCCAGGAGCTAAAAGGCAACTACCAGCCTGATTATGAGGATGTACAGGTACGTCTGACCTACTCGCCGACATCGCAGCAGGAGATCGAGTTCATTGGACTTTATGCCGATCATGTGTTCCGCCTGGATCCGCGTGGACGGCGAACCTTTTATGGAACAGTTTCCGCAAACGATGGCCCCGCAGATATTCGTTCTGTATGGCTTTCGTACTCTAACGAAAGTACAGAACAGGATGGGTACCAAACGGGTGTTGCCGGACTGCGCCTCCGAAGTCGTATCGGAACACGATGGACACTACAACACGACGTAAGCCTCTACACTACCCAGGAAACTGAATCCTTCTTTCTGGAAGGTGATGCAATCCTGTACGACATCGTTACTAACGACGCAGATCGGATAGAAGTACCGAGAGGTATGGCCCGTCAGGAAGATTTTGCAAATAATAAAATTTCAGTTACCACGCTGACCGGCCGCGGCCTATATAACTGGACCGGAGAACTGCATGCGGGAGAAGCTGGCTGGAGCTTGAGACGTTTGACTTTTGAGGATGTGCTCAAGGAGGAGTCCATTGTTACCGGCAGGGGAATCGACCAGGAACCGGTACGGCTAGTCGTAGATAGCCTCGAGGGAGCAGTGAAGCTGGATGCATCTCAGCTGAGCTTCCATGCAGAAGACACCTACAGTATAAGTGCTGATTTCCTGCTCAGTGCAGGCCTACGGGTAAACTGGTATGATTTTAATCGTGAATGGACTTTTTCGCCCCGGGCTAGCCTGCGCTATGAAGCCTCTGAACAATTGACGCTGACTGCATCTGCCGGTGTATACTATCAACAGCCCACATACCGCGAACTGCGCGGTACTCCCAGTCCAGATATACCACTTAATGAGTCTCTGAACAACAATCTGCGGTCACAGCGCTCGACTCAGATTATCGCTGGTGCAGAATTGTTTGTACCACGGAAAAGGTTGTACCTGCGTGGAGAAGCATACTACAAGCAGCTAACCAACGTAATCAGCTATTCACTTGAGAATGTGAGGATCAACTACAGTGGGTTGAACGACGCATCTGGACATCTTTATGGATTGGACCTCCAGGTGAGAGGCGAGTTTGTACCCGGCATGGAAAGCTGGCTCAACTACAGCTTTATGGTTGCACGCGAACAGTTCCTGCCTCAATACATCACCGATCTTAACGCAGGTCTGCTACCCAGGCCAACTGACCAGCGCCACACAGTTGCCCTTTTTGTGCAGGACTATATTCCAATGGATCCTACATGGAAACTGCATATGCGTGCACTGTTTGGAAGCGGGATCCCGTACACGCCCCCGATTCCGGGCAAACGTGTGGGAAGCATCGTTACACAGATTCCGGGAGCACGGCACTCGGCCCGATATCCCGAGTTCCGCCGGGTTGATTTTGGAGTCACGAAGATCATCACGCTGAGCCAGCGTGAACGAGCTCTTCAGTTGGAAGTAACTGCCGAAATGCTGAACATATTTGATATCACCAATACGGTTGCATATTCTTGGCTACCAGACGCGACCGGCATCTGGCAACGCATCCCGACGCGCCTTACGCCTCGTACGATTAACCTGCGACTGCGAACATCATTTTGAGTAGCTACAAATCATTATTCTTTGCCTGCAAATCACTGACCTACTTTTTCCTCGAGCCTTGCCAGCAGCCCGACAAGCAACCCCACATGCTGCCCGTTGTACCACCGATGTTGATCCCTTATACGGAACACTATAAATAATCTGGCGAACACAAACTCAGCACACACGCGTTACTACCTCGACTTACCGGTGCATGCGCTCATTAATCCCCTTAATTTTCCTTGTATTCTTTTTGCTAAGTACAGTTGAGTCCGTTGCTCAAGCCCCTTTGCGCCCCGCAAAAGCAGCGGCTTACAGTATTGCTTTGCCGGGTTTGGGGCATAGGTATGCTAATGGAAACAAGTGGAATCGGCGCGCCGCTCTCTACACTATCGCCGATGCCGTACTCCTGGCCGGGCTTGTGACCAGTGAATGGCAACGCGGTCAGCTGGTTCAAAGCTATCAATCATGGGCGGCATCCTACGCGGGGGTGTCAACCACCGGGAAAGACCGACGGTTCTATGTTACAATCGGCAATCACCTCTCCTCCCATGATTACCGCGAAGCACAACTGCGCAGCCGACGCGTAGATCTGGTCTCATACGTGGATGATCCGGCATTTCAATGGGCCTGGACTAGCGAGCGGGATTTTCAACGGTATAGAAATCTTCGGGGAGATGCTGAATCCTGGGCGCAACGACGGGGCAGCTTTATCGCCGCACTCGTGGCTAACCGTTTGATTTCTGCCGTATCAGCCTTGCTTACCACTCGGCGTAAGCGTGAGAGCTCATTGCAAGTTGCTGTTACCCCTGGACCAACCCTCAAACTTGCGCTTACACTATAATCAATGTGTACAGCCAATATAGTTTGCCACATCAATATCTTGGCCCTGCACACATAATACATCTAATGCGTTAAAAGCCGTAATTTGCAATGCAGTGTGTAGGGGTCCTTAGCTCAGTTGGTTAGAGCGCTACGTTGACATCGTAGAGGTCGATGGTTCGAATCCATTAGGACCCACCACCAAGGTAAATGCCTTGGGTTGTCTTTCTTCAAAACATAAACTCATAACATCATCGCAAAACGTATACAAACACGTATTAACGACGCCATTGAGGCAGACGTAGTCCGCGTAGTTGATCCGGGAGGTAAGCATGGCGTGTACCAACTGCAGAAAGCCTTGGATATGGCTGGAGAGCAGTCCATGGATCTCGTAGAAATTGCACCAAATGCCGATCCTCCAGTCTGTAAGATTATGGACTACGGCAAGTTTCTCTACGAGAAGAATAAGAAGGAGCGCGATGCTCGCAAAAGGCAGCATCACACGCAACTCAAAGAAATCCGGTTTCGACCTCGCACCGATACGCATGACTTCCAGTTCAAAACAAAGCACGCCCACGAATTCCTCTCCGACGGCCACAAGGTGCGTGCCTATGTGCAGTTCAGAGGGCGGGATATTATCTACAAGGAACAGGGGATGGTCATCCTTGCACGCTTCGTTGATGCACTGAAAGACGTTGCAAAACTGGATCAGGAACCCCGAATGGAAGGCCGGCGCATGACCGCCATCCTTACTCCCCTGAAAACCAAGTGAGGGGCTGCCCTTTGATGGAACAGAATAGATCTTGTCGTGGTTAACCTGCGTCTTGATTATTTCGGAACCATGCCGAAGACGAAATCCAACAGCGGAGCCAAAAAACGATTTGTCCGCACTGCATCCGGGCGCCTGAAGCGCGCGCATGCCTTCAAGAGTCATATACTGACCAAGAAGAGCCGCAAACGCAAACGGGAGCTTGGTAAGAAGACGCTCGTCGACAAAAGCGATGAGCCTCGCATGAATCGTCTACTGGGTGCCTCCAAGTGATCAATAGGTGATCCCTAAATTCGCTGAAAATTATGCCACGCGCACGCAATAGAGTAGCTTCACGACAACGACGCAGGAAGATCCTTGGTATGGCCAAAGGATATTGGGGTAGCCGGAGTAAGGTCTACACCGTAGCTAAACATGCGGTCGAAAAGGGACTCCAATACTCGTATCGGGATCGCCGCAAACGTAAACAGCAGTTCCGTCGACTCTGGATTGTACGAATAAATGCAGCTGCCCGGCTGAACGGCACAACTTATTCCCGTCTAGCCGGCGCTCTTCGTAAAGAGGGGATCGCTCTCAATCGAAAGGTGCTTGCAGATTTAGCCATGAATGAGCCTGCAATCTTTACCCGTGTTGTTCAGGAAGCTCATGGGACTTGACGATGGCACACGTATCTAGTTCATTCTTTTTTAGCGGCACCTCACTTGGCTAGGGGCCGAATGTAGATTGGTGAGAACATTCCCGCCCCTGCTCGTGCAGGCTTGGCGGGTTTCTTGTTTTGGTAGAATGGAGACAAATCTAGAGTATCTGAAAAAAGCCACTGCAAGCTTCACAGAGGAGATTGCAGCAGCAAAACTTGACACGTCTGCCAAGTCCGAAGAATTCCGTATCCGGTTCCTGGGGCAGAGACGTGGTGTGATCCCCCAACTCTTCAAGACCATTCCGCATCTACCCAAACAGGACCGGCGCAGCGCCGGACTGCTGCTCAATGCTCTGCGTAAAAAAGCCCAAACCGCGCTTGAATCTGCCATTGAGCAACACCGCGTGACAACTACAAATACCCGTGATATTGACCTTACACTCCCCGGTCGACACAGTCAGTGGGCAGGATCCCGACATCCCATTACGCTTGCCTTGGCCAAGATCACAGATATATTCGAACACATGGGCTTCGCGGTCGCCGAGGGGCCTGAAATTGAGGATGACTGGCATAACTTCACCGCGTTGAATTTCCCGGCAGATCATCCCGCCCGCGACATGCAGGACACACTCTTCATTGAAGAGCCGGGAGAAGGCCGGGCCGGGGCTATGATGCGCACACATACATCCCCCGTGCAGATTCGAACAATGGTTGCCGGGGAGCCCCCATTCCGCCTGATCGCACCCGGTCGAGTTTTTCGCAATGAAGCAATCACCTATAAGTCCTACTGTCTGTTTCATCAAGTGGAAGGACTAGTCGTCGATGACGGCGTAACCATGGTCGACCTTAAACACACGCTCTCCAATTTTGCACGTGCATTCTTCGGCAACGATGTCAAGATGCGATTCCGTCCCAGCTTCTTTCCGTTCACGGAGCCGAGTGGTGAGGTAGACATCTGGTGGAACTTACCTGATCATCCAAAGGGCGGACGCTGGATGGAAATCCTGGGTAGCGGCATGGTACACCCTAACGTTCTTGAAGCCGTAGGTATTGACTCCGAACGCTATACCGGATACGCCTTCGGCATGGGCATAGAGCGCCCAGCCATGCTCCGCTACGGCATCGATGATATCCGCATCTTTTACGAAAACGATTCGCGATTTTTGGCGCAATTCTAATTGCCATGAAGATCTCTTATAATTGGCTGTCCGAGTACGTGGCACATGAACTATCCCCGGAGGGCCTTGCACATGCCTTGACCATGTCTGGACTCGAGGTTGAAGACATGCTGCATCTTGGTCCATCATTGGATGGCATATTCGTCGGACGCGTGGAGTCGGTGCGTCCGCACCCCAACGCTGACCGCCTGAGGCTTTGCGATATTGATTTGGGAACTGATGAATTGATCCCTATCGTTTGTGGTGCCCCCAATGTTGCAGCTGACCAACGGGTACCCGTAGCAACGATTGGGACTCGTCTGGTCATGGGCGAAAAAGTACTCAAGATCAAAAAATCCAAAATACGTGGGCAGGTCTCCATGGGGATGATCTGCGCAGAAGATGAGCTTGGGTTGTCTGACGACCACAGCGGTATCATGGTTCTATCCGAAACCGCTGTTATCGGTGAATCACTGCTTGACTATCTGCTGAGAGAAGGGCAGGAGGTGAATGATACTGTACTGGATGTTGCCATCACGCCAAACCGGGCGGATGCAATCAGCCACATAGGAATAGCCCGAGACGTATCCGCACTGCAAAATGTGCCACTAAAACGTCCCAAAGTTACCATTCCTTCGGACGGCGGTGAGACGATACAACACATCAAGGTCGATATTCAATGCCCTGACTTGTGCCACCGATACGTGGCAATGATTGTCACAGGCGTAAAAATCGGCCCCTCCCCTATCTGGTTAAAGCGACGACTGGAAGCCATCGGGCTTCGCTCCATCAACAATGTTGTCGATGCGACCAATTTTGTTATGTATGAATGCGGACAACCTCTACACGCATTCGACTATGACCGTATCGCTCGACAACGAATTACTGTCCGAGAGTCCGTCGAGGGGGAGGAATTTACCACACTCGATGGCAAAAAGCATACGTTGAATGAGGGGGTTATCCTGATTTGTGATGGTGAGCGACCTGTTGCGATTGGAGGCATCATGGGTGGAGAAAACTCTGAGGTCGACGATGCTACTTCCAATGTATTAATTGAAGGAGCTTGGTTCTGTCCGTCCCGGACAAGACGATCTGCCAAAGCACTGGGCATTGCAACAGATGCATCCTACAGATTCGAACGTGGTGTAGATACAGCGAGTCAGCCATGGGCCACAGCACATGTAGCCGCACTGATTGCAGAGCTGGGAGGTGGATCGGTTACCCCCGGTATTGTGGATGTGCATCCTCAACCCCCGGCAACAACCAAGCTTAATTTACGGCTCGCCCGTGTACCCAAAATTCTGGGCATACAAATACCATGTAAGGATATCCTTCGAATCCTTGGATCTCTGGGATTTGACCCCTATGAAGCAGGTGACGTAATCTCGTGCACGGTACCTACATACCGGCCTGACATCCATTTAGAGATTGATCTGATTGAGGAGATCGCACGCATCTACGGATTCGATCAAATCAAAGAATCGCGATCTGTACCGTTACCTGCATCCGTTCCGGTCACGCGCCCCATTGACCTAATGCGCGAACGTGTTCACGCCTACCTGAACGGTCATGGATTCCGGGAAATCTATACAAACAGCCTATTGCCTGATGAACAGGCTATGCAGTTCAGCCAAGCGGTCATTGAAGCAGCCTATCCGCCTGTACGCACCTTGAATGCGGTATCCCGCTCCATGGCAACCTTGCGGCCTTCACTCCTTCCGGGTATGCTGAATGCCATGCAGCACAATACTCATCACGGACAACGGACACTCCGGTTCTACGAGTTCGGACATGTATTTCATCTCAGCGAACATGAAGCAACCTTTATAGAAAATTACTCCGAATATGAAGTGCTCCTCTTTGGTGTAAGCGGCCCTATACGACCACAGAGCTGGGATGGTAGCATACCTTTGGCAGATTTCTTTGACATCAAGGGCGATGTAGAGAAGCTGTTGAGCATATTGAACCTTGATTCTCTGAGCATGGAGCCAAGCTTCGAGCCGACAAAGATTACAGCCCATCACATAACACTTCGCGCGAACAAAAAATGGGTGGGGACTATTGCCCGTCTTTCGGATGAGATGCAGGCAGCCAACGATTTACCTGATCCCGTTTTCTTTGCTACATTTAACTGGACAAGACTGGCACTGATGTGTGAAGAACAACCAGCTACCGTCTACACGCCAGTACCACGTTACCCTGTTGTTGAGCGGGATATTGCTATAGTCGTGGATTCGCAACAGCCTGTTGGCCCCATGATCAACAAAGTGCGCAAGGCTGGCCAGCCCCTTCTTAAGAGCACAGATATATTTGATGTCTACAAGGGTAAGGGAATTGCACCAGACAAAAAAAGTGTAGCATTTTCATTACGCTTCGGTGCAAATCGGACCCTCCGCGATAAAGAGATTGACCACATAGTTCAAAAAATTGTTAGTTCTCTTTCTGCGCAATTTGACGCAGAGTTACGTGCTTGAGGGTATTTGACAACTTTAATTTGAACCATTACCTTAAACTGAGTAGTTGAAGGTCCGGTCGAGGATATTTATAGCATGACCGAAAAAAATCTGTCTCAGACGCAGAAGCCTGACCACCCTCCTGTTGACCAAGGGTTCGATATGCAACCTGCCATCGCGCTGCGGGGAGCCAAGTCACTGCGGCAACTACGTGATCGTGTTGAAGCCGCCGTGCGAGAGATCAAACATCTGAGGCAACAGAATCGAAAACTCGCAGAGCGGATTGCAGAGCTCGAGGCTGCCTCGGATATGAAGCCCACAACAGCGGTGCTTACCTTTGACGAAGACGAGCAGGAACTTCTTGATCGGATCAATAAGTTCATTAAGACCATAGACAATTATTTAGTCTTTGAAACGAAGGTGGACTGACTCATGCCCCAACCTCTCAAAGTGCGCATTCTTGGCCGTGATTATCCTCTACGGGTGCAAGCCAGTGATGTAGAGACTATGCGGAATGTTGCGCAGGATGTGGATCAGCGCATGCAAGCATTTAAGAATCAAAATCGGGGCGAGCCGGATCTTGTAGCTGCTGTGATAACAGCTTTGCAACTGGCCGAAGAACTGCTTGGTGCAAAAGAAGCATCTGATGCCTTAGTGACTGCTCTTGATCGCGAAACAGATCATCTTGACCACATATTAGCCGAAGTATTAGAGGAGATCGATCCAGCTTCTATCCAAGAATAGGGAACTGCATTGCGGCAGCACTGTATCCCGCCTGTCCTCGAGCGTCCGTAGTGGTCTAGGCACGTGAACCGACACTATCAATTAAAGGGAGTTACACTTCAGACTTGGACATCAGGCCCCAACCTTATACAGGTCGTGATCACGCAGGGGACGATGGAAGGGTTTGGGCAACTCCCAATCTTGTACTTTGGGGTTCACACCCGCCGCTGCGGACGCCTGTGGATACCTCTCCAATTAATCGGAGCTCTCTAAGCTAGAACAGCTTTTATCCCACCGCGGTACATCGTCCCAGTATATATATAGCATGCAAGTTGCTCAGTTGTTAGCTATGGCCCTCATAGCGTTTGGTGTGGGACTAAGCATCGCTTGGATAATCTCGACGAGAAGCGCCCGCAGTAGTCTCAGAAAAGCACGTGAGCATGCATCGGAAACCTTAACCCTGGCGGAGGAAGAAGCCGCCGCCCTGAGAGAAGCAACCCTCAAAAAGGTCAATAAAGAACTGAACCAGAAGCATGCTGCACTCAATTTGCAACATGCAACCTTGGAGAAAACCACACAAGAACTCCATAGTGAGCGTACAGAACTCGCTACGCTGTGCACCCACTTGGAAGAACTAGAAAAAAATCTCGAAAACAAAAATGCAGAGCTCAATGCGCAACACGCTGCCTTGGTGGAATCTTCACAGGAACTCGCTAATGAACGTATAGCTTTTGATGTACAACAATCCAACCTGGAAAAGATCAGGAAGGAGTCTGAAAACAAAAACGCTGAACTTGATGCGAGACTTAATGCTTTGGACAAGGCTGTACGGGAATTCGATAATAAACGCACTAAACTAGATGAGCAGTACGCTGCTTTGGGGGAAATCAGGCGAGAGCTTGACAAAGAACGCGCCAATTTAGATACGCAGCGCTCCGCCCTGGAGGATACCAGAAATGAGCTCGACAATCGGCGCGCCCAATTCGACGCCCAGCGCTCCGCCCTGGAGGATGTCAGAAAAGAGCATGATCAGGAACGTGCCGAACTTGATGCACAACGCTCTGCCCTAGAGAACGAACGTGCAAAGCTGGATCGACGCCGCCAACAACTAGAGCAAAAAACCGCGCGCCTGAACGAGAAACATGACAAGCGGAGGAGTCAGTTACGAAAAAAAGAAGATCAACTACTCGAAGAACGGCAACAGCTTGGGATAAGCTACTCAGAAAATGAAGCGTTGAAGCATCAGGCCGAGCACCTTCATGAACGCGCAGATGAATGCATGCAGGAGGCAGATCGACGCACTGCTGACCTAGATGCCAAGGAGCTCAAACTTGACAGGCTTATCGATCAGCGTATCAAAAGACTGGAAACCACCGCGAGGCTGACGCGCGACGAAGCTCGTCAGCATCTGCGCGATGAACTCATTGAGCAGGCGCAAAAAGATGCTTCCCTGGAACTACTGCGAATCCGGGACAAAGTGGAGAGCAATGCTAAACAAGAAGCACGAAAAATCGCCCTTACCACGATGCAGCGGCTCGCGACAAAAGAGGTCAAGTCAAACTCGGTATCAGCGGTCTCCGTGCCCTCCGGAAACATTAAGGGACGCATTATCGGAAAGGACGGCCGAAACCTTCGTGCATTCGAAGCAGCTGCAAAAGTGGATCTACTGATTGACGATACTCCCGACGCAATCATAATCAGTTCCTTTGATCCCTATCGACGCGAGGTAGCCCGGATAGCTTTGCGTGAGCTCATACGAGATGGCCGCATTGATCCTAGAAAAATTGAACAACTCGTCGAACAGGCCCAAAAAGCTGTCGGAGAAGAGATCCAGGATGTTGGTAAGCGTGCACTCCTTGACCTGGAACTTCGTGGCATGGATGACACACTCGTACAAGTTGTCGGGAAAATGAAATACCGGACGAGTTATGGCCAGAACCTGCTCGACCACAGTATCGAAGTAGCGCGTCTATGCTCACTCATGGCCGCAGAAATGGAACTCGACGCCCATCTAGCCCGGCGTGCCGGCTTATTGCATGATATTGGCAAAGTAGTACCCGAGTCTGCGGATCGCTCCCATGAACTGGTCAGCATGGAATATTGCAAACGTTATGGAGAGCACGAAACAATTTGTAATGCCGTGGGAGCCCACCACGATAAGCTCGAAAAGACTACACCGTACGCACACATTGTTCAGGTGTGCGATGCTATCAGTGCAGCCCGTCCGGGCGCACGTAATATCGATGATGAGAAACACTTTGAACGCTTACGGGATATGGAAAAGATCGCCAAGTCATTTGATGGTGTTAGTGATGCCTACGCAGTCAAAGGAGGACGAGAGCTCCATGTTATGGTCAATTATACGGATGTAGGCGAACGGGAAGTCTATACGCTATCACACAACATATCCACTCGAATTCAGAAGGAGCTCCAGTACCCCGGCCAAGTAAATGTGGACGTTATACGTGAAGTCCGAGGAAGATCGGTTGCCCGATAATGCTTTTGGATAAATACGCGTCCTTCCGTTGGTGGGCCATGAACGGGAATACATGAATGACGCTGCCTTAAGATGCACTACCAGATTGGCCAAGGCCTGTACAGCACCTATCCGACTTCATGTCGACATTGTGTTAACCTTCCGTGGGAAGACACAGTCTATGATACTGCCAGACCACTGACGTCCTTCGCCTCCTAAGGAACCCTTCCAGACCCGAACGGTAACCGTACTTTAGGAAAAAGTCATGGGAATATGGACGGTATGCAAGCCGTCCTGTTGTTGGCCGTTGCCATCGTAGCGTTTAGTGCAGGTTTGGGGTCTGCTTGGTGGATATCTGCTAGAACTGCCAAGGGTAAACTTAGAAGTGCACGCGAACAAGCATCAGCAATTATAACCCTAGCAGAAGGAGAATCTACCGCCTTGAAGGCAAGGATTGTCAAGAAGGCTAGAACAGAGCTCGACAATGAACGTGCTGAATTTTATGCTCAACGTACCGCCTTGGAGAAGGAACGGGCAAAACTGGACCAGGATAAACAACAGTTCAGAGCAAAGAACGATCGCCAACGCAAGAAGCTCAGCAACAGGAACCGGCGCTTAACAAAAAAACAAAAACTCTTGGGGAACGCCGCGGAAGCGATTGCGATACTTCAAGCAGAAAGTGAAAAGATCAACCGCCAGGCGGAGAGCCTGCGTGCGAGCGCTGATAAGCTAATGCAACAGGCATCTCAGCGTATTGGTGACTTGGATGCCAAGGAGCATCAACTCAATTCGCTCATCAACGATCGCATTGAGAAGCTGGAGGTTATCGCAGGCCTGACCCAAGAGCAGGCACATCAGCATCTACGCGAGGAAATCATTGGGAAGGCGCAGGAAGATGCTGCCTTAGAGCTATTGGAAATACGGGACGAGAAAGAGCGTACCGCCAAACATGAAGCGCAAAAAATCGTCCTCACCACGATGCAACGGCTCGCGACAGACGAGGTTGAGCCGAACTCGGTATCAGTGGTTCCCGTGCCCTCCGAAAGCATTAAGGGGCGCATTATCGGAAGGGAAGGCCGAAATCTTCGTGCATTCGAAGCAGTTGCAAAAGTGGATCTACTGATTGACGATACCCCCGGCGCAGTCGTAGTCAGCTCATTTGATCCCTATCGGCGCGAAATAGCACGAATAGCTTTGAGTAGGCTCATACGAGATGGCCGAATTCATCCTGCAAGCGTCGAACGATTCGTAAATAAAGCCAAAAAAACTGTTGAGGAGGAAATCCGGGAAATAGGCGAACGCACTGCTCTTGAGCTGAGGTTACGCGGAATGAAAAAAGACCTCACTTCAATCGTCGGGAAAATGAAATACCGAACGAGCTATGGCCAAAGTCTACTCAGCCACAGTATTCAGGTAGCACGTCTCTGCTCACTTATGGCGGCGGAAATGGGCCTCGATGCCCGTACGGCCCGGCGTGCGGGCCTGTTGCACGACATTGGCAAAGTCCTCCAGGAATCTGACGATCAACCCCATGCACTCGTCGGCATGGAGTACTGCAAACGCTATAAAGAACATCCGACTGTTTGCAATGCCGTAGGCTCCCACCACGACGAGATCGAAATGACCACACTGTACGCACCTATTGTACAGGTGTGCGATGCCATCAGTGGGGCCCGGCCAGGTGCACGCCATATACGCCGAGAAGAATATCTCGAACGCCTGAAGGACATGGAAGAGATCGCCAAATCATTCGACGGGGTTGGGCTGGCCTACGCGATCCAGGGAGGACGAGAACTTCGTGTTATCGTTCAGCACACAAGGATATCCGACCAAGGGACGCGTGAACTTGCAGAAAACATATCTTCACGAATCCAAAGTGAGCTCACATACCCCGGTCAAGTAAATGTGACGGTTATACGTGAAGTCCGTGGACAAGCTACTGCCCGATAAGACTATTATGCAACGACTGGTTATTCTGTCCCTACTCCTGCTGGCAAGCTGCGCACAAGACAATACCGACGACACCATGGAACGTGCGCGTGCGCTTGCACAAGAGTATCTCATTATTGACGGACATATCGACGTTCCCTACCGCATGACTAGATATACAGAGGATATCAGTCAGGAAACCTTTGGGGGTGATTTTGACTATCCGAGAGCAGTTGCAGGTGGGTTGAATGCCCCATTCATGTCGATTTACATCCCAAGCGCACGTCAGGATGTTCCTGAATCAGCTCAAAGCCTCGCAGATTCACTGATTAACATGGTAGAGGGGTTTGTTGCACATGCACCGAATAAATTTGCCATCGCCACGCAGTCATCTGATTTGGCCGAGCATAAAGCAGCAGGGCTGATTTCGCTGCCTATGGGCATGGAGAATGGTGCCCCGATTCAGAGTGTGGCAGATCTGGAGCATTACTACGCACGGGGCATCCGCTACATAACACTCACGCACGGGAGAGACAATCAGCTGTGTGACTCCTCCTACGATTCAACACGAACATGGGGTGGACTCAGTCCGCTTGGAGAAGAGATCGTAGATCATATGAATCGATTGGGCATAATCATAGATATCTCCCATCTGACCGACAGCACGATCTCCCAAATCTTGCGTCGCAGCAGTGCACCCGTACTTGCTTCACATTCTTCTGCCCGACATTTTACACCGGGCTGGGAACGCAACTTGAGCGACGAGCTCATTCGGGCAATGGCTGCCAAAGATGGAGTAATCATGATCAACTACGGCTCCTCTTTCGTTCGTGGCGAATACTTGGAACCCGGACGCGCTCTGGCTGCTGCGATTGAAACCCATCTGGAAGAAAATAATATTGCCCCCGACAGCGAAGAGGGCGTACGCTATCGTGAATCGCAGCGCAAATCAAATCCGTTAGGTACGTTGCAGGAGGTAGTAGACCACATCGATCATGTTGTCGAACTGGTTGGCATCGACCACGTCGGTATTGGCAGTGATTTTGACGGGGTGACCGCACTGCCCAAAGACCTAGAGGATGCATCGACGTACCCCAGCCTGGTTGCCGAGTTACTCCACCGCGGCTATTCCGACGAAGATATTGGCAAAATTCTCGGAGGCAATGCACTCAGAGTCTGGCAAGCAGTTGAGGACCAAGCCGCCAGCTACGCCGCACCTCGCATGGCATCCGAAACGAATGCTGGCACCTGATCATCGGCTACCCGTACCTGCTCCAGTGTATCTCGGTTGCGAACAGTCACCCCCTCCCCTTCGAGGGTATCGCGATCAATCGTAATGCATAGTGGCGCACCCGCCTCATCCATTCTGCGGTAACGCTTACCTATGGATCCTTTTTCGTCATAGAAAACGTTCCATTCGCATCTGAGTGCATCTGTAATGGCACGGGCACGCTCCGGCATACCATCTTTACGCAGCAATGGAAATACACCAACCTTTATGGGAGCTACAGATGGTGCGAAGGCCATGACCGTACGACTTCGCCCTTCAACGACATCTTTACGATAAGCTTCGCAAAGCAGCATCAAGACCGTTCGGTCTAATCCAGCAGAAGTTTCAACCACATACGGAATGAACCTGCTACCCGATGCCTGGTCAAAGATTTGCATCTTTTTGCCAGAATATTCCTGGTGTCTGCTGAGGTCATAGTCAGTCCGGGAGTGAATGCCCTCGATCTCCTGCCATCCAATTGGGAATTCGTACTGGATATCGACGGCGGCATCGGCGTAATGGGCAGGTTTTTCGTGGACATGCCAGCGGAGTTTCGATGCCGGGATACCATTCCGTACATGCCAGTCCCATCTGCGCGAACGCCACAATTCGTACGCTTCAAGTTGTGTGCCCGGCTGCACGAAGTATTGCATTTCCATTTGCTCAAACTCACGCATCCGGAAAATGAACTGCCGTGCAACAATTTCATTGCGGAAGGCTTTGCCGATTTGAGCAATGCCAAATGGAATCTGCACGCGTGAAGTCGCCAATACATTCTGGAAGTTCACGAAGATACCCTGTGCAGTTTCGGGGCGTAGATAAATGGAAGAGTCCTCACCAGCGAGTGCTCCTACTTTCGTTTCGAACATCATGTTGAACTGACGTACATCAGTCCAGTCGAACGCTCCCGAGTCAGGACCACGAATTTCTTCGGACAGAATAAGCGAATGGAGCGCCTTTGGCATATCCTCTGCATTGAGCGCTTCCGTGAACCGCTTTTGCACTGTGTCTGCACGTTCCGTTTTGCCTTTTGATCGCAGACGATCTATGTGTTGCTCAATAAGTTGATCAGCACGATATCGACGCTTTGATGCTTTGTCATCAATCAATGGGTCGTGAAATGCATCAACATGCCCGGAAGCTTTCCATACTTTGGGATGCATCAGAATTGCTGCATCTATGCCTTCGATGTTTTTGTTAGCATAAACCATGTCACGCCACCACTGCTCGCGCACATTTCGCTTCAGTTCCACGCCCAGGGGACCATAGTCATAGGTGGCTCCCAGTCCACCATAGATCTCGGAAGACTGAAAAACAAAACCTCTGCGCTTGCAGAGTGCCGTAATCTCATCAAATCGTGTGCTGCTCATTGGCTGCGGTTTGAATGCCATGCGCGTAAACCATTAGCGCCGGTCAATGATCAACACTAACTCTAGGGAGAGCAGCTACTGGATAGATTCCAGGTTGAGCTTCATCGGGCTGAAACTCAAGGAGAGCCAACTAAATACAAAATATCTCCTCTCCTAAAACCATTCCATCCCAGCCTCATTAACGGGAATTCAACTCAATAGTCGATATTTCTGTCAAACAACAATCGTGTTGATGGCAAGCATTTGCTCACCTCCAAAACTGGTTCTAGCTACTCGAAATACTCATAAAGCGGCTGAACTTAAACTGCTTCTAGCTTCTGCATCCGCTGATGTCATAGATTTGTCTGCCTTTCCAGACGCCCCATCAGTGGACGAGACCGCTTCCTCACTCGAAAAAAACGCAGCACTGAAAGCCCTAAGTGCACATGAACACACGGGACTTTGGGCACTTGGTGACGATACCGGACTATGCATTGATGCCCTCAATGGGCAACCTGGCGTACGTTCCGCTCGCTTTGCTGGCATGAATACGGATGACACGACCAACCGCGCCCTAGTGCTTAGGATGCTCGCAAATGAAACAAACCGCAGTGCCCAATTTATTACGATATTGGCCTTGGCATACCCTGACGGTCTCGAGTACTTTGAGGGATGCCTGCATGGTCATATTGCAACATCTACGATGTCGACGCGAGGCTTTGGCTACGAGTCGATCTTCGTTCCAGAGGGGTTCAATATTAGCCTTGCACAGCTTTCCCGCGAAGAAAAAAACAGAATCAGTCACCGAGGACTCAGTGCAGCAAAGCTCTTGAACTTTCTCAATGAAATACAGGCTTAATGATCGGGATTAAGGTAGATAGCTTGACAGCTATTTGGAAGATTTATGAATGAAAGGAGAATTGTATGCAAGAGCGTCGGAGTCAAAAGATTATGTTTTCCAATTGATGCTGTAATCACTTGCTTGCAGGATCTTCGACTTCATTCGTACCGGACTCAGCCCTTAACCGCAATTCCTCCGACTCCACGAGGACTGCTGCAAATGCCTCCACAAACAAATTTTCTCCCTTGCCACCCGGCCACTTTATATTCACCGTCTTTACACCGCACTGCATTGCAACACTGAACAACATCGATTTGGTTCGATAAAGCTGGTATTCCAACCTGCTAATCCTTGCTTTCAACTGTTCAACTTCAGACATCCCAATTATACGATTCGTTTTTGTCCGTGAACACCTTTGAGCCGGGGTCTACGAGGGGCACAAGAGTCTCACTGGTCATGGCCGGGATTTGCCTCATAACGGCCTCACCGCCGCGTTCAATCGCTCCACTACCATGTACTTGTCGGCCATGGTGCCGCGCAGGGCATGTCGCGTTTCACCTGTTTGTTCTTGCGCTCGCTGCCAACCCAAACTTCATCAACCTCCACCACCCCGGAAAGTTCGGCATCATTTGTGTCAATAAAACTCCCTCGAATCTTGTGCATTAACATCGAAGCGCAAGTTTGCAATTGTAGTGGATTTTTTCGCGGATCTTTGCTGTCCCCTATTTTTCAGGGGAGTTCAAAAAGGGCTATTTTTTCGTTCTTTTCTTACATGTTGGCGCCCTCTTTTGGAGGGCGTTT
>Ga0209543_1001178_pt1 | contig 25610 bp, 21 predicted proteins | sample MesohylFT_FD_187296 | JGI IMG/M metagenome (GOLD analysis project Ga0209543, IMG submission 187296) | Host-associated microbial community of the marine sponge Aplysina aerophoba from Gulf of Piran - sponge mesohyl, lysed by freeze-thaw... | ecosystem: Host-associated > Porifera > Sponge >...
CCCGCCCCTGCCTTGTGCGCCGCGGATCAGTCCAGGCCGAGCTCCGCGCGAGTCTTGCTGCAGATGTCCAGCGCCGCCAGCGCGTAAACGCTGCTGCAACGCTCCATGTTCCTGATGCCGACGCCGCGCCGGGTGCCGGATGGCCGGTCCCATTCGGCGCCGGTCTCCTGCTCGTCCGGGTCCACCAGGTGGGTGCCGAAGCCGGCGCCGTAGGTGATCACCGACACGCCGTACTGGTTGATGCGCGAGCCGTCGCTGGTGATGCCGTAGCGCACCGGCTCCGAGAACTCCATGGCGCTGCCGTTGACCTCCTGGTGGGCGCCGCCCATGGCCTGGACCACGTAGTCGGTCTCGGGAATCTCGTAGCCGCCGGTGGTGAGGTAGAGCTTCACCCGGGTGTCGATGTCCCCCTCTTTCGCCGCGACGGCGCCGGCGACCTTCTCCAGCTCCCGCTGGATCTTCATGGTGCCCACGTCGGGCAGTGTCTTGACGATGACGTAGATCTTGCACACCGGGTTGGTGCCGGGCTTGAACGGGTTGCCGCCATCGATGGCGCCGATCTGCACGGTGGGCAGCATGAACGGGTGTGGGAACATCTTCTGGTAGTCCTTCTCCCACTCCTGGATCGCCTTGCACACCTCGAACGCCTTCATGACGAAGGTCTTGGCCGGCCCCTCCACGGTCACCTCGGCCCACACCAAGCCTGCGTTGCCGATCTGCATGCGCAGGCCGGTGGGCTCGCCGATGATGCACATGTCGGCGGTGACGCCGTGGTCCATGAGATAGCGCGCGCCCACGCCCGCGCCGCGGTAGCTCTTGCCGTAGTAGCGGTTGACCTGCGCCTTCTCGATCTCGCCCACCACGCCCGAGATGACGACGTCGCCCTTGAGCTCCACACCGGCCTTGACGAGCATGTCCACCGCGGTGATGTAGCAGGGGAACGCGCACTTCATGTTGACAAGGCCGCGGCCGTAGACCCGGTCCTCGGTCACCCGGGTGGGCTCGGGGTTGTCGAAGTGGTCCATGTGGCCGTTGAACATCAGCGTCGGCCCGCCACCCGACCCGCGCAGCGTGCCGATGACGTTTTTCCGTCCCTCCTCCACCTCCTGGTACTCCACCTCCATGCCCAAGCGCTCGAACTCGCGTCCCAGGTATTCCGCCACCGGCGTTTCCTCGCCGGTGATGGTGACGATGTCGGCGAGATCCCGTGTCATCTCCACCAAGTGTGCGCGGTCGAGCTGTGCTAGAACTTGCTTGCTATCCATGTAATCGAACCTCCTCAGTCTTTCTCGTGTTTTAAGGACGCCGAATTGATGCAATACCTTAGGTACGTCGGCGCCGGACCATCATCGAAAACATGCCCCAGATGGGCATCACAAACGCCACACAAGACCTCCACCCGGCGCATGCCGAAGGAACGGTCTTCGTTCGTGGCGACGTTCTCCTCGTTCACCGGCGCCCAGAAGCTCGGCCACCCGGTGCCCGAGTCGAACTTGGCAGCGGCATCGAACAGGTCCGTGCCGCAGCACACGCAACGGTACATGCCGGGCTCCTTGGAGCCGTTATACTTGCCGGTGAACGGCCTCTCGGTGGCCTGCTTGCGCGTCACCAGGAACTCCTCATCGCTGAGCTGCTGGCGCCACTCCTCGTCGGTCTTGACGACTTTGTCTTTCATGGAACGGGGTCCTCCGGGGATATCCTTACCGCGGTCTAAGCTTCCTGTGGTCTAAACATATAGGGAAACTCTGATCAACTGGAACCGCCCTTCGACCTCGTTTCGCCACGCCTGTTCCGAGCCGGTCGAACGGCTCAGAGCGAACGGACCGCTCGCGGCCCGGTACTCATCCGCCATGGGCGCAACGAGGTGAAGTCGAAGAGCGCCATCGCTCCGGGCAATGATCCCAGGTTCCCGATCAGCGCACGAAGAACAGCGCCGTGCCTACCACGATGCCCAATGCGCCGACGGTCACCTTCCAGTTGACCGACTCATGGGCCTGGAGGAAGAGCCAGGAAATCAGCAGCACGAACAGCGGCCGCGACTGCGCGACCGGCTGCACCACCACCACGGGCGCATACTTGAGCGCGAAATAGCCGCAGGTGGTGCCGATGGCGGACACCAGCCCCACGAGCCAGATGTAGCGCCAGTGCCGCGGCGTCCAGTCCGCCACGCTGCGCAGCGGCCGGTTGGAGATGGCGGGCAGGAAGCTCGGCAACGCGATCAGGCTGGCGTAGAAGTTGGCCCCCAGGGGCGACGAGAACTCGTGCACCACCAGCCGGGTGAGGGCCGCGGACAGCGCCATGGCGAGCGCGCTGCCCAGGGCGAAGGCCATGCCGCCGATGTAACGGGTCCAAGCTTGGGAGACGCCGCCCTGGGCGCGGCTCATGGCCACCACCACGCACCCGGCCACCACCAGCAGCGCGCCGGCCGTCAAGAAATACGTCAGATTCTCCCCCAGGAAGACCACGCCCAGGAACATGGCGAAGAACACGTTGGTGGCGCTGAAGCTGCTGGAACGCGCGGCGCCGATGTACTTGATGGCGGTGAACAGCGTGGTGCGCCCGATGGTGATGCGCAGGATCCCGGCCAAGCCGATGACGAACAGCGGCCAGCCCCACCCCGGGAACCCCGCGTGCAGGTCGCCGTTCAGGAGCGCGGCGCCGGTCAACACAACCAGACCGGTAAACGCGGTGGCCGCCGTCCCCAGCACGGGATCGATGCCGTGGGTAGCCATGCGGCCGAAGACGTCCCGCAACGCCAGGAAGAACGCGGTACCCAACGCATAGACGAGGGCGATGTCCATGGACGTTAGATGTAGCACGCCGGATGAGATTCGTAACCAACCCTTCCGTCATGCCCGTCTCCCCCCTCTCCGTCATTCCCGTCTCCCCTTTCCGTCGTTCCGGCTTCTCCCTTTCCGTCATTCCCGCGAAAGCGGGAATCCAGGCGGGGCGAGGAGGGGAGCACGCCTGTTCGCCCCGCCCCACCCCTGGATTCCCGCTTTCGCGGGAATGACGGAGAGGGGGGAAGCGGGCATGACGGACAGGGGAAGCGGGAATGACGGAGAGGAGAGGGGGACCCGGGAACGACGGAAAGGGGGAAGCGGGAACGACGATAGTGTGTTATACCGCACCCAACTTCAACGGGGCGACGGGACGGGAGCGCACATGAACTTCGAGGGCACCATTACGGTAGAACATCCCAGGGACGCGGTGTGGGACTTCGTGCTGGACATCGATAAATTCTCGGGCTGCATGCCGGGCCTGGACTCCATCGACAAGGTCAACGACACCACCTTCGACGGCGTCATCAGCGCCAAGGTAGGGCCCATGTCGGGCAAGTTCAGCTTCCGCTCCACCATTACCGACAGCAACCCCAAGGAATCCCTCACCGTGCGCATCGACGGCAACGACTCCGTGACCAAGAGCACGGTGGTGGCCGGGGTGGACGCGAGCATGGAGGAGCCGCGGGAGAACTGCACCGAGCTCCGGTACAAGGCACGGGTGGACATCAATGGACGCTTGGCCATCGTCGGCGACATGATTTTGCGCGCCACCACCTCGCTCATCCTGGAAGAGTTCCGCAAGCGTCTGACCAAGGCGCTGGACGATGAGGCCGCCAAGGCCTGACACACACACACGCCGCGCAAGGAAAGGGTTGATCTCATGGCCGAACACTACGACGTCATCATCATCGGCGGCGGCTCCGCGGGCTGTGCGGCGGCCAGCCGCCTGTCCGAGGACTCCGGGCGCAAGGTGCTGCTGCTGGAGGCGGGGCCGGACCCGCGTCCCATCCCGGAGATGGTGGCCGAGTCCAAGAACCAGGTACGGCTCCTGATGGAGACCGACTACCTCGCCATGTACCCGAGCCCGCGGGACCTGGACGGCAGCATCTGCTACAAGCTCGCCGGCCGGATCATGGGCGGCGGCTCGTCGGTTAACGTCATGGCCGCGCCCCGGCCCATGAAGGCCGACATGGACAACTGGGCGGCCGCCGGCAACCCGGACTGGTCGTGGGACAAGGTGCTGCCGGTGCTGAAGCGCCTGGAGTCCGACCAGGACTTCCCGGACAGCCCGATCCACGGCAACTCCGGCCCCCTGTACGTGAAGCGCCCCTTCACCTTCGACACCACGGACGCCGCCGATCCGGTGCAGGCGTTCATTGAGGCCGGCCAGCAAAAGGGGCTGGCGCGCCTGGAGGACACCAACATCCCCGACCCCGAGGGCATCGGCCACCCGCCGTTCAGCATCAAGGACGGCAAGCGGCAGTCCACGGTGGTGGCCTACCTCGACCCGGCCCGCGGCCGCGCCAACCTCATCATCGAAGCCGAGGCCGAAGTGATGGGTCTGGACATTTCCGGCAACCGGGTCACGGGCGTGCGCTACGAAAAGGACGGCCGCCAGGAGACCGCCACCGGCAACCACGTGGTGGTGAGCGCGGGGGTCTACCACTCGGCCCCGCTGCTGATGCTGTCGGGAGTCGGACGCGCCGCGGACCTGCAAAAGCTCGGCATCCAGGTGGTCAAGGACCTGCCCGGCGTGGGCCAAAATTACCAGGACCACGCGGTGGTCTACATGACCTTCGCGTGCAAGGAGAATTTCGACGCGGACTGGATCATCCCGCGCATCCGCTACATCTACAAGAGCCACGCCGACCGCGACTGCGCCAACTTTCACATCGCGCTGCGGCCGCCCACGCAGGTGGAAGGCATCCAGACCACCATCCCGCTTTCAGCGGCGTTGCTGGAGCAGATGAACCGCGGCCAGATGTACCTCCAGAGCGCCAACCCCAAGGACCTGCCCGTCATCGAGTCCAAGATGCTCGAAGACCAGCGCGACATCGACGCCATGACCACGGCCATGGGATTCATCAAGGAGATCGCCGAGACCCCGGCCATGCGGGAGATCTACGGCGAGCTGGTAACCCCCACCCCCAGCGAGGACTGGGCGCAATTCGCCCGCGCCACCTACGACAGCTACCACCACGGCGTCGGCACCTGCCTCATGGGCCCGGCGTCCAACAGCGAGACGGTGGTGGGTGAGAACCTCCAGGTGCACGGCATGGACAACCTGTGGGTGGCCGACGCCTCCATCATGCCCACGGTGGTGCACGCCAACACCAACGTCACCTCCATCATGATCGGCGAGCGGCTGTCGGATTTCGTGAAGGCCGCCGGAGGGTGACAGAGGGCGACCGCCGGTCGCCCCTACGGGAAACTGCGGCGGGACCGCAGCGGATTCCGGTGCTGCGGCGAAACAGCGGCGGGATGGCAGACCGCAACGGATTCCGGTGTAGGGGCGACCCGCCGTCACCCCGCGCGAAACTGCGGCGGAACGGCAGACCGCAACGGATTCCGGTGTAGGGGCGACCCGCGGTCGCCCCTGCCGGGAACCCCGCGCCGCACGGCTTCTGTCAGTCCCGCGTAAGCCTGCGGTAGCGCACCCGGTGGGGCTGGTCGGCTTCCTTGCCGAGACGTCTGCGCCGGTCCTCCTCGTAGTCGCTGTAGTTGCCCTCGAACCAGACCACCTGACTGTCACCCTCGAAGGCGAGGATGTGGGTGGCGATGCGGTCCAGGAACCAGCGGTCGTGGCTCACCACGACGCAGGAGCCGGCGAACTCCACGAGTCCGTCCTCCAGGGCGCGCATGGTGTTGACGTCGAGGTCGTTGGTGGGCTCGTCCAGCAGGAGCAGGTTGGCCTCTTCCTTGAGCATCCGCGCCAGGTGAACACGGTTGCGCTCACCGCCCGACAGGTCCCGGACCTTCTTCTGCTGGTCCTGGCCCGAGAAGTTGAACCGCCCCACGTAGGCGCGGGAATTGACCTCGCGTTTTCCCAGCAGGATCTGGTCCTGCCCGTCCGAGATCGCCTCCCACACCGTGTGCTCGTCGTTCAGGGTGCGGCTCTGGTCCACGTAGCCCACCCGGACGGTCTCGCCCATGCGGAACGAGCCCGACTGGCACTCGACGCCGCCGGTGACGATGCGCAGCAGCGTGGTCTTGCCCGAGCCGTTGGGGCCGATGACGCCGACGATGGCGCCCGGCGGCATGATGAGACTCAGGTCCTCGAACAGGAGCCGGTCCCCGAACCCGTGGGTGAGCCCCTCCGCCTGAAGCACCATGTCCCCCAGGCGCGGCCCCGGCGGGATGTAGATCTCCAGGTCTTCCTGCGCGCTCTCCTGCTCCTGCCCGAGAAGCTGCTCGTAGCGCGTGAGCCGGGCCCTGCCCTTGGCCTGCCGCGCGCGGGGCGACATGCGGATCCACTCCAGCTCCCGCTCCAGGGTCTTGCGGTGCCGCGACAGCGACCTCTCCGCCTGCGCGAGCCGGGCCTGTTTCTGCTCCAGCCACGAAGAGTAGTTGCCCTCGAAGGGAATGCCGTGGCCCCGGTCGAGTTCCAGAATCCAGCCGGCGACGTTGTCCAGGAAGTAGCGGTCGTGGGTCACGGCGATGACCGTGCCCTTGTAGCGCGCCAGATGCTGCTCCAGCCACTGCACCGATTCCGCGTCCAGGTGGTTGGTGGGCTCGTCCAGCAACAGGATGTCCGGCTCCTGAATCAGCAGGCGGCACAGGGCGACACGCCGGCGCTCGCCGCCGGAGAGCACGTCGACCTTCGCCTCGGGCGGCGGGCAGCGGAGCGCGTCCATGGCCACTTCCAACTGGCTCTCCAGCTCCCAGCCGTTGCCCGCCTCGATCTCGTCCTGTAGCTTGGCCTGCTGCTCGAGCAGGGCATCCATCTCGTCCGCGCCCAGGTCCTCCCCGAACCGTGCGCTGACGGTCTCGTATTCCGCCATAAGCTCCAGCATCCGGGAGCAGCCCTCTTCCACCACCTCCTTGACCGTCTTGTCCGCATCCATCCGCGGCTCCTGCTCCAGAAGACCGACGGAGTATCCCTTGGAAAACGTGATCTCCCCAAGATACTCCTGTTCGACCCCCGCGATGATCCGCAGCAGCGTACTCTTGCCCGCGCCGTTGAGGCCGAGGACCCCGATCTTGGCGCCGTAGAAGAACGACAGGTAGATGTCCTTGAGCACCTGCCGCTTGGGCGGATGGACCTTGCCCACCCCGATCAGCGAGAAAATCACCTGACGATCATCGTTGCTCATGAGCCCTCCGTTGCCGGTTTGTAAACCACGCCCGTCAACCCTACTATACAAATCGTCCCCGCGGGTCGGAACCCTCTGTGCTCCGTCATTCCCCGCGGACTCCCCGAATCGTCATCCCCGGGGAAGCGGCCGTGTCAAAACCACGCTGAAACGGGGAATGGCGCTGACGCTCCGAAGAGTCATTCCCGCGAAGGCGAGTGTGTCAAAACACCAGTTGGATGAGAACGGGCACCCAACGCCCCGAAGAGTCATTCCCGCGGAAGCGGGAATCCAGGCGGGGTGAGGCGGGGAATACGCCCGGATTGCTCCTCCCCACCCATGGATTCCCGCTTCCGCGGGAATGACGGGAAGGGGCGTCGGCACCATTTCGTATCCACGCGAAGTCTTGACACAGACTGGGAAGCGGCAATAACGTTCGGTGCCGAGCCGCAACATGATCACCCACCCGCTACCGCCGCAAGCGTTCGCGCGCATGGACGAGTCACCGGACGAGGAGTTCTACGAAGAACCCCGGCTGGTGACCCACATCGACGACCGCGCCATCGCCGCGGTCACCCGGCTCTACCGGGAAACGCTGCCCGCAGGCGGCGCGGTCCTCGACCTCATGAGCAGTTGGATCAGCCACCTGCCCCCGGAGATGACCTTTGGTAGAGTCGTGGGGCTGGGGATGAACGAGCGGGAGCTTCAGGCCAATCCCCGCCTCACCGCCTACACCCTGCACAACCTCAACGACCGCCCCACCCTGCCCTACGCCGACGGCGAGTTCGACGCCGCGTGCATCTGCGTGTCCGTGGACTATCTGGTCAAACCGGTCGCGGTAATCCGCGACATCGGACGCGTGGTGACCCCCGGCGGGCCGCTCGTCATCACCTTCTCCAACCGCTGCTTCCCCACCAAGGCCGTCGCCATATGGCACCATCTCAGCGGACAGGGACAACAGCAGCTCGTGGAGTCCTACCTCACCGAGGCCGGCAACTGGGAGCACGTGCGGTCGGCCACGCCCATCGCAGAGGGCGCCGGCGCAGACCCGCTGTACGCCGTCCTGGGAAACCGCGCATGAACCCGCCGGTTGAGCGGAAGCAGGACCGAACCCACGGGAAGCCCGCCCTTCGACTTCGCTTGTCCTGAGCCTTGTCGAAGGACTGAGGACGAACGGTTGGGGCTATTTCGCTGCCATTCGTTCGTAGCGTCTTTTCACCGTTCGTCCTGAGCGTAGCGGAACGCCAGCGGAGCGAAATCGAAGGGCGCTCAAGTCACGCCGCGTCCAGATGGAAGAAGCGCACGGCGTTGCCGGCGAGCATCAACTCCCGCTCGTCGTCGGGCACGCCGGCGAGCTGTTGCTCCATGATCTCCAGGGAACGGGGCCAGTGGGTGACGATGTGGGGGAAGTCCGTGGACCACATGATCTTGTCCACGCCCACGTGGTGGCGCAGGTCCACGCCGATGGGGTCGTCGAAGAAGCCCCACAGGGCGTGCTCCTTGAGGTACTCGCTGGGGAGCCGGTCCAGGCGTTTGAGCCCCAGCAGCCGTTCGGCCCATGGGGCGCTGACCTTATAGGCCTGGTCCATCTGCTGGTAGAAGTACGGGATCCAGCCGATGTTGTTCTCCGCCCAGTAGATGCGCAGCTTGGGGAAGCGGTCGAAGACGCCGGCGAGCACGAGCTGCGCGGCCTCCACGGCGCCGCAGTGATAGATGCCGTGACGGGCAATACGCTGGAGGAAGTCGGGCGGACGTTCCTCCCCTTGCGGCTCTCTCGGGTACTTCAGGTGATAGACGTCGCGCCCGCGCGTCCGTTGCGGGAACGAGGTGTGGATGGTGAGGGGCATGTCCAGGTCCAGCGCCGCCGCCCAGAAGCGGTCATCCTCGGGCGTGGGATGGCCCTTGCCGCTGGGATAGGTATGCAGCCGCACCGTTTTGAAGCCCTTCTCGGCGCAGCGTGTCATCTCGGCGATGTCCTCGTCGACCCCGATGTTGGGCAGCACGGCCACGCCGAGAAGCCGGTCCGGCGCCGCCGCGCAGAAATCCTCGATGAAGTAGTCGTTGAAGGCGCGCACGATGGCCAGAAACGCGTCCTTGTCCCGGATGGCGGTGTTGCGCGCCTCGGTGGCGTAGAGCACCTCGGCATCGATGCCGTCGGCGTCCTGCTCCTTGAGCCGCTCCTCGCCCGTGCCCGCGCCACGGGCGCCGTCGAAGTCGAGGCCCACGGGACTGAACTCTTCGGGCGACTTGCCCGCGAACTGGTTGGTGCCGCTGTACTCGATGGGCTTGCCTTCCTCGACGATGGCGTCCATGCCGTTGGACAGCTTGATGCGCCGAGGAGCCCGGTCACGGTATTTCGCCGGAACCCGGGGGGTCCACATGTCCGGGGGCGATTCGAAGTGGCTGTCCGCCGAAATGTAACGATACTGCCGCGCCATGAACGATCCTCCGCGTCGATTGAAGCCGTCAGCGCGGCGTCTGCAACCACCGCTCCGGTTCCAGCCCCGGCCGGTCGGGATACTTGGCGGCGATCTCCCGCACCTTCGGATGGCTGGCGGCGGCCGGGCGCCCGTCCTTGTAGATGTAGTTGTCCCCTACCCTGAGAGTGCCGCCGCGCATCTCGCCGGAGATGTGCATGAGGTACGGGAAGGTCTTGGTGGTGCGGCTGTTGCCCATGTGGAAGTGGAAGCTGCTCCAGTGGTGGTGCTCGACGAAGTGCCGGTAGGGCGTGTTCGGACACTGGTGCGGCTCCAGGATGGCGGACGGATGCACGCCGCCGTGGAAGCCGCGCACCTCGTACGCCTTCTCCCCCAGGTACTTGGACATGAACTTGTAGAAGCGGGTGAGGGTATCGGCTTCTTCCCCGCCCTCGAACTTGCGCATGTAGCCGCCTTCGATGTGCACCCGCACCGGCTCCTTGAAGGGACAGGGCACACCGATGTGCCGGCCCCAGATGACGCCGATCTCGTCGATGATGCCGAGGCCCTCGGCCGCGCTCGACCGGATGGAGGGGAAGACCCCTTCGGGGAACGGGCGGTACAGGCCCACGGTGCGGTAGTCGGCGTAGTGCTCCGCGCCCAAGGGCTTCTCGACAATGCCCTCGATGTAGGAGCCGTTGGGATGCTCCATCACCCACTTGGCGCCGGGGGTCACCAGGGCCGCGGTCTGGATGCGGATCTCGGAGACCAGCTCGTACGGGGTGAGCCCCCAGTTGCTGGCCAGCAGCGGCGCCGTGGTGGCCATGTTGCGCGCCAGCGGGATGTCGCGCTCCTCCAGGATCTCCGGGATCTCCCGCAGCTCTTCCTCGTAGGTGAAGTCGACGCCGTAGCTGATGAGCACGTCGGCTCCCTGGATGGCGTTGCGCACCACCTTGGGCACGCGCCACGCCTTGCCCGGGTCGGCGCCGTCGCCCCAGAGCACGGTGGGCCGCACGGGCGTGTCGGTCCACAGCACGTAGGGGTCGGCACCGCGCTGCTGCACCGCGGCCTGCACCCACGCCACCGCGTCCTCGTCCACGAGGTTGAGGCCGCCGTAGTTGCCGTCGTGCACGGCGAGGATCAGCACCTGCATGCCGGGCTGCACGTTGGCGCAGTTGTCCACGAGATCGTTGACCGCGATGGCGGCCTGTCTGGGAATCAATGAAGCCATGAGAAGGACCTCCCGGCGAGAGTGAGTTGCGTGAACATCCGAAGCTTCAGCACGTATACATCCGGCCGCGAAACCCTGTCAACGCGGCCTCGTGGCACCCCCTCCCTCGGCCCGCGGGCTCGTATTGACACCCCCAGGGCGAGTTGATAGCGTGGCGGCCGAGCGAGACGGTTTTCGCCCCGGCCTTCGCCGGTGACCCGCTCGCATCCCCCGCCCGCCCCAAGAAGGGAGAAACCATGATCCAAGCAAGCGACATCCACGGCGTGATGGCCATGATGCCGTCCTTCACAACCGACGACGCCGACTCGCCGCGCGCGAAGGACACGATCAACGTGCCGGAGCTGGAGCGCAGCGTCGACCAGGCGGTGCGCGACGGCATCAACGTGCTCACCACCACCGGCACCTTCGGCGAGTGCCACACTCTCCTGTGGGACGAGTTCGCGACCCTCACCGAGGCCACCGTCGCCACCGTGAACAGGCGCATTCCCGTGGTCATCGGCTGCACGAGCCTGAACACGCGCGAAGTGCTGATCAAGATGGACCATGCCGCCAAGGCCGGGGCTGACGCGGTGCTCGTGGGCGTGCCCTTCTACTTCAAGTCGAGCGTGCCCAACGCCGTGCAGTTCTACTTCGACCTGGCGGACGAGCATCCCGAGCTGGGCATCTTCATCTACCACAACCCGCGCAACCACCACATCCACATTCCGGTGCCGGCGTTCAAGGAGCTGGTCAGCCGGCCCAACATCGTCGGCATGAAGGACAGCCACCGCACCCCCATGCAGTTCATGCAGCTCATGGACATCGTGCGCGGCAAGATCAGCGTCATGACCAACCAGAACCAGATGTTCCCCTACATGACCATGGGGGCCGCCGGATGCTGGTCCATCAACGCGTGGATGGGCCCTTCGCCGGTGATCCGGGCCTACCAGGCAGGCCGCGAGGGCCGCTGGGACGAGGTCAAGGAGATCTGCATGGCCATGGCGCGGGTGGGCGGAAAGGATCCGAGCCTGACCGATCCAGTGGAAGGCAAGATCTCCATCAACGAAGCCGGTTACTGCTACGCCGGGCCGGGCAGACCGCCCTTCCGGGTCACCACGGACGAGACCCGGGCGGAGGCCAAGGCCATCGCCCAGCGCTGGCGCAAGCTGTGCGAGACCTACCCGCTGCAAGCCGAGGCCGCGGCCTGAGGCGCGCGGGACGAGTTCGTCGGGATCACGCGCACGGGGGCCGGCAAATCGGACCGAAAAGGATACTGGAATGGCCAAGGTCGCATCCGACAACCAGAAGAGACGTGACGAGTTGCACGCAAGGTTCGCCGATCTCGGCTTGGTGGGCTACTGGCAGCGCCAGCGCGAGCACCACAATGTCGAGCCCAGGCTCTGGCGCTGGGACGACGTCCATCCCGCGCTGATGCAAGCCGCCGACGTGATCACCCTCGGCTCGGAGGCTTTCCGGCGCAACGTCGGCCTGGAGACCGCAAGCCGCACCATCATCATGGGCTACCAGATCGTCATGCCCGGCGAAGCCGCACCCGCCCACCGCCACACCAACACCGCGCTCCGGTTCGTGGTGCAGGGTGGCGGCGCCTACACCACATCCAACGGCGAGCCCATGACCATGCAGCCGGGGGACCTGCTGATCCAGCCCAACTGGGTGTGGCACGACCATGTGAACGACTCCAAGGAACCCATCATCTGGATCGACGCCCTCGACGTCGGCGTGGTCAACTTCCTCGGCGCCTCCCGGTTTCGGGAAGAGTGGTCGGAAGGGGTCCAGCAGCCTCTGACCCGCAAGGAAGGCGCGTCGCGCCGCCTCTTCGGCCCCATCCGGCAACCCGAAGTGCATTACGAGGGCGCCGCCGGCGTGCCCTACCACTACAAGTGGGACGAAACCCTGGAGGCCTTGAACACGGTGGCGGACGCTGGCGGCGGCGACCCCCACGACGGCGTCCTCCTCGAATACAAGAACCCCGTTACCGGCGGCCACACGTTCCTGACCATGACCTGCCACATCCAGATGCTGCTGCCCGGCCAGACCACCCGCCCGCACCGCCACACGGGCACCACCCACTACCACGCCGTCCAGGGCCAGGGCGTCACCGTCGTCGACCGCGACGAGCCCATCGAGCTCGAATGGGACATCAACGACGCCTTCACCCTGCCCCCCTGGCGCTGGCACCACTTCCGCAACGCGTCGGAAACCGAGCCGGCAATTCTTTTCTCCGTCACCGACCGGCCGATGCTGGAGATGACCGGGCTGGATCGGGAGGAGAGAGCGTAAGCCTCGGCGGCACCGCTGCACACGGACACGGAAACCCGGCCCGAGAAACGGCTCTTCCGTTCAGAAGGTGATTCGACGGACGCCTTCGACGGCGTCAAGATGCCTATCGTTGCTTAATACCGGCTGGTTGTGTTGACGGGCCAACGCCGAGATCCAGACGTCATTCGGCGGTATGGGAGTGCCCGAACGCCTGAGTTGGACGCGAATGTCCGCGTAGACATCAGCCGTAGCCGACGTCACGGCAGCGATTTCCGTCAGCGGCAAGTACCGGGCAAGCCATTCCTCGTAACGGCTTCGATACCGTGACTGACGGATACCGAAGTAGTACTCCCCAAGGACAACACTGGGCACCACCAAGCGTTCCGCCGACCGAAGCGCCGCCATGATTTCCGCGCGACCCTCTGCCCAGGCAGACAAGGCGTTGGTGTCGAGGATCATGACAGGTCTTCGGAGGAGAGGCGCTCGAACGCCTCCTCAATCACACTGAGAACGCGACGGGTCTCGCTCGAGAGATCCGCGAGTTCGCCGAACCCGGCCATCCATGGAGGATCCGTTCCGCCGGTGCGGACATCCTTCGTTTGGTTCCGAAGTTGCTCGACGAGCGCTTCAGTGAAAAACCGCTTGAGCGTAATACCGCGTGCGGCCGCGACGATCTTCGCCTGCCTAAACACGGCATCGGGGAGCTCGATGGTAGTCTTCATGGACCCATATTTCCATAAATATGGCCTTGACTCAAGCACCTCGACATCCTCCGGTCCCCGTACACGCGGCGAATCAGCGCGCGTTGCCTTGCTCAAGCTCCGGGGCGGAGCCCATCAATCCAGCCACCAGTTCGAAGGACCGCAGCCGCTTGGCGTGATCATGGATGTTCGCGGTGATCATGACCTCGTCGGCTCCGGTGCGGTCGACGAAGGCGGCGATCCCGCGTTCGACCGTAACGGGCGCACCGACGGCGGAGCAGGACAGAGACTCCTGGATCATCGCACGCTCGTGCGGCGCCACTTGATCTTCAAAACCGGCGACCGGCGGCGGCAGCGTGCCCCGCAGACCGCGGCGCCGGTTGACGAAGGACTGCAGGATCGAGGTCCTGAGGAAGTGGGCTTCCTCGTCGGTATCGGCGGCGACGACGGTCATCCCCACCATGACATAGGGCCTGTCCAGTTGCGCCGACGGCTCGAAGCGCTGGCGGTAGACGGCGATGGCCTGCATAAGGGCCGCCGGCGCAAAGTGCGAGGCAAAGGCATAGGGAAGCCCGAGGGCGGCGGCTAGCTGGGCGCCGTAGAGGCTGGAGCCCAGGATCCAGATCGGCACGTTCAGGCCGGCGCCCGGGACGGCGTGCACGAACTGGTCCGGTGCCGGTTCCTTGAAATAGTGTCGCAGTTCCAGCACGTCTTGCGGGAAGTCGTCAATATTGCCGACCAAGGTGCGGCGCAGAGCACGCTCGGTGTTGCGGTCGGTGCCGGGTGCGCGACCCACGCCCAGATCGATCCGGCCTGAAAAGAGCGCCGCGAGGGTACCGAATTGTTCGGCGATGACGAGCGGGGCATGGTTGGCCAGCATGACCCCGCCGGCGCCGACCCGGATGGTCGCGGTTGCCTGGGCGACCTGGCCGACCACCACCGCCGTCGCCGCGCTGGCGATTCCGGCCATGTTGTGATGCTCGGCCAGCCAATAGCGCGTATAGCCCCAACCATCGGCATGACGCGCCAAGTCGATGGTATTGAGCAACGCCTGGCGAGCGTCGCCGCCCTCGACGATGGGTGACAGGTCAAGAACGGAGAGCGGTGTGTCCAGCATCGGAACACTATAGGCCATCGTCGGCGAAGGGCCAACGCGGCGTTGGCGGCAAATCCCGAACTTTGACCTGAGAAACTACTGCGCGATGGACTGCCCGATGACCTTCCTGCCCGCGATGACGAAGATCAGGTTGAAGGTGATCAGCACCACCAGCATGGCGGCGGACTCGTTGAAGTGCCCGCCGATGAAGGCCTCGTAGATGATATTCGCCACCAGCACGCTGCCGGCCGACGCCAGCAGCAGCGCCACGGAGAAGTCCTTGGCGGCGTGCACCAGTACCCAGAGCCATCCGCTGAGAAAGGCCGGGATCAGGAGCCGCAGCGTGATGCGCAGGAAGGTCTGCAGGTTGTTGGCGCCGCTCGCCTGCGAGGCCTCCTCCAGCTCGTGGTGGAGCTGCAGCATGGCGGAGTGCATGAGCCGGGTGCCGAAAGCCAAGTAGCGGGCCACGAACGCCAGGGTCAGCAGGATCAGCGTGCCGTAGAGCGGCGTACCCACGAACATGAGGAAGAGCGCCAGGGTCGAGATGACGCCCGGGATGGCCAAGGGCATGAACGCCACGACGTTGATGAGGTCCGTGAGCCTGGAGGGTCGGCGCACCAACAGCCAGCCGATGAAACTCACCAGCAGCATGGTCAGCGTGGCGGCCTCCAGCGCGACGATCAGAGTGTTGACGAAGTAGCTGCCGAAGAAACGGTAGTCCAGGAGCCGCGTGTAGTGGAGCAGCGTCCAGCGCATGTCCGCGGCGAACTCCAGCACCGGCGGCACGTAGAAGCGCAGGAAGCTCGCGTACAGCAGGATGGCGAACGGCAGCACCACCTTCATCAGGATGAAGAGCGCCACCGCGCCCAGGGCCACGTACCGCCAGCGCCCGAGGGGGATGAGCCGGGGGCGGTAGCCCTTGCCCGTGATCACGGCGAACTGGGAGGTTTGGCGCACCAAGCGAATGTAGATGAGGCTTCCCAGCACCCCCATGGCCAACCCCAGCATGCCGAAGGCCGCCGGAATGCCGTAGTTGACACCCAGGTCCGCCGAAGGCAGCAGGCTGAAGAAGATCTTGGTGGACAGAAGCTCGATCCCGGCGGTGGGCCCCAGGGCCAGCGGCAACTCCAGGGACTCCAGGCCGGTGACGAAGAAATAGATGCCCACCGCGGCCACGCCCGGGCGCATGAGCGGCGCGGTCACGGTGCGCAGCACCTGCCAGCGCGAGGCCCCGGACGTTAGCGCGGCCTCCTCCAGGGCCGGGTCCATCTGGCGCAGCACCGCGGTGAGGAAGAGCCACATGGTCGGAATGATGCCGAGCACGTGGACGAAGACCAGCCCGGTCATGCTGAAGATGTTGAACGGCCCCTCGCCCGACTCGATGCCGAAGAGCATGCGCAGATACACGTTGACGGTGCCGCCCCGGGGCCCCAGCAGCAGCACCCATCCCAGTGCCGTGGCGAACACCGGCGTGCTCATGGGAACGAACATGAGCACGTACATGGAGTTGCGCAGCGGCATGTCCGTGCGCTCGGTGAGGAACGCGAATCCGAACGCGATGGGCAGCGCGAACAGCACCCCCAGCCCGGAGTACAGCAGCGTGTCGCGGATGATGGGCGTGAAGTCGGCGCCGGTGAAGGCCTCGATGTAGGGAGAGACGGTGAAAGGGCCGGGCTCGAGCGGCAGCAGCCCTTCGGGACGGAAGCTCGCCAGCACCATGAAGAACAGCGGCACGATGACCAGCACCACCAGCACCGCGAGCACGGACAGGGCGCCGGGCTGCCGGAACTGCCGCAGCCGGGACAGGGCCGGCTGCGAATGCGCGCCTGGGGGACTTCCCATGGCTGCTACAAGGGCCGGGGGTGGGCCACCGAAGCGGGACGGCTCGGCTCGGGATGTGCGCTACACCCCAGCCGCGCCGCAACCGCCGGTGCTCGGAGGCCGGACCGCCCTATTCCGTGATCTTCTTCTTGCTTGCGATTCCGGCCTTCAGAGCGTTGATGGCGGTCTTGCGGTACTTCCCCGCGAGCTTCGCCTGCTCTTCGGTCCTGGGTCCGGCAACCTGTTCCACGGACTTGATGCCGTGCTGGCGCGCCAACTTCACCAGCGGCAGGCGGTCCGCCTCCTCCTCGTATATGCGGAACACTCCCCCGCCGGTGATGGCGGCCTCGGTGTAGTTGCCGTCGAAATGGTTCCAGCCCCAGTAGAGGGCCGCCATGTTGGGATCGTTGACGCCGGGCTGGATGAGGCAGGAAACCGTGAGGTTGCCCAGCACCATGCCCGCGAAGGTCATGTCGAGCGGCGCGCCCAGCGTTTTCTGCTGCACGACCTGGACCATGGAAGCCACCGCGATGTCGCCCTCACCCTGGATGAGCGCCTGCAAAACGCCCGAGGTGCCGCCGGAAACCAGCCTGACACCGTTGGCGCCGAGGTTGTGGGCGTACACTCGCAGCCGCTCCTCGCTCCAGCCAGGGGCGAACGGCAACACGTACAGGCCCAGCGCGCGCACGTCCCAGACCACCCGGTTGCGCCATTTCTCGTCCGTCAGGTCCTCGAACCGGATCCCCTTCAGCTCTTCGGGCTTCACCTTCCGGGTGTTGTACACGATCGTCCAGGTCCCCTGCTGGTGGTGCAGGCAATGGTCGCGCAACGATGCCCCGCCGGCGCTCTTAATGTCCGGGACCGCCGCGCGCAGTTTTCGCGCCAGGGGCCAGCCCTCGTAGACGGCCTCCCACGGCGGCTGCCGGGTGTGGCCGGCCTTGAACATGCGCAGCACCAGCGGCAGCCCGCCGTCCCACATGTCCACCACGCCGCGGCCCGTCTTGGCCGCCTGCATGATCTTCACCGGAGCCTTGCGGTGATGGCCGGGCTCCGATTCCAGGCGCAGCTTGAAACCAAAGCGCTTCTGGAAGGCATCTTCCTTGGCGCGAATGATCTCCGGCGGCACCCCCTCCAGAGTCATGGTGATGACGCCGCTCGACGCCTTGGCCTTGGCCACCAGGTCGTCGAGGGCCGACGCCTCGGCCATGCCGGACAGCGCCCCGAAGAGAAAGACGGTGGTTGCGACAGAGAGAATAGAACGCATGGGATGGCCCTCCTTGTTACCGAGGCTTGGCGCTCGGGGTTCGGGGCGACGACCGCATAGACCCCGTATTCGTCATTCCCGCGAAACAGGCTGTGTCAAAACGCCATCTGAGAGAGGCAACAACTCCCTGAATCGTCATTCCCGCGAAAGCGGGAATGACGCTCTGTTACGTAGTTGCCTCATTTCGATTTCGCTTCGCTATGCTCCGGTCCCCGTACCCGCCATCATGGCTCCGGGCTCCTTTTCCAGATCGATGGCGGCATCGAGCCGGAAGAACTCGATGGCGTTGCCCGCCAGCATGGCGTAACGATCCTCTTCGCTCACATCGACGAACGTCTCGTTGATGACGTCCTGGGAGTGCGGCCAGTTGCCGGTGGCGTGGGCGAAGTCGCTGCCCCACAACAGGATGTTCACGCCGATCTCCTCGCGGCACTTGACGCCCCACGGGTCGCGCATGAAACCCCACAGGCAGTTGTCGCGCAGGTACTCGCTGGGGCGCCGGGCGGTGGGCTTGATCCCGTAGTCGCGTTCGCCCCAGTAGCGGTTGCGTTCGTAGTTGTCGTCGATCTGGTCGAAGCTGTACGGCAGCCAGCCGCACTGGCTCTCGGCCCAGTAGACCCGCAGGTCCGGCAGGCGGTCGAAGACCCCGGCCATGGCCATCTGCAGCGGCGCGATGGGCTGCTCGCCGGCGAAGCGGAACAGCAGCGTCACCGGGTCGCGCTCGGACTTGGCCGCGCCGATGCCGGGGTAGAGGAAGACCGGCCCCTTGTTGCCGAGCCGGGTGGTGCCGCCGAAGGTGTGCGAGGCGATGGGCATCTTCAGGTCCACGGCCGCGTCCCAGAAACGGTCGTCCTCGGGGGTGACGTAGGAGTGGCCGGCGGGAAAGCGATGGAGGTTGACGCCCTTGAGACCGGCCTTGGCGCAGTACTCCATCTCCGCCACGGCGTCGTCCACGCCCGTGTCCGGGAGGACCCCCATGGCGATGATCCGGTTGGGACTGTAGGCGCAGTACTCCTCGGCCAGCCACTCGTTGTAGGCGCGGATCACCGCCAGGTAGGCCTCGTCGTCGGAGATGCCGCGCCAGAACATGGGATAGGAGCCGTGGGTGAACAGCACCTCGGCGTCGACCCCGTCCTGGTCCTGCTCCCAAAGCCGCTGCTCCGGCGCCCCCGTGCCCGGCCCCTCGAACCAGTACTTCTGAAGACCGTGCTGCTCGTAGGGAATGCCCGTGATGGTGGTGGCGCCGGGACTCCGGGGCGCGCGGTTCTCGACGAGGATCCCATCGTTGCCGTTGGCCAGGGTCACGGTCCTCGGGGCGCGCTCGCGCCAGCGTTCCGGCACCCGGTCGCGCCAACGTTCCGGCCGGATATCCAGGTGCGAATCGGCCGAGATGCATCGGTAATGCCGCGCCATGGTCAGGTCCCTCCCCGAATCGAATATGCGCTTGCCTAGGAGACTGGTTGAATTGTCACACCCCCGGATCGTCATTCCCGCGAAAGCGGGAATCCAGGGGTTGGGTGGGGTATAGCGGCGTGTTCCCTCGCCCCACCACCCCTGGATTCCCGCTTTCGCGGGAATGACGATCCGGGGCCTGGTATGGACTTGCGCCAGCCATCCCATCTATTGCCGTATCTGTCAAGAACCGCCCGCGGGCGCGATCTCGTCGCGTGAAGGCGCCCGAAAGACACAGACCTTTTCCCGCGGAATGCGCACGTCGACATTGCCGCCCAGGAGCACGGACGCCAGGGTCCGGACCAGCAGGGGGTGCTCGCCGACCTCGACGGTGTAGACCCGGTGGTCACCGAGAAACACGTTGGAGACCACGCGGCCGGGGAAGCGGTTCTCCGACGGCGGCTCCTCCTGCCCGTCCGGGCTCAACTCCACGTCCTCCGGCCGCACGGCGCAGACCACGGCTTCGCCGGCCGTGCGTGTGCCCGATTCGGGCACAGCAAGGCAGCCCACGGCCGTCTCCACCGCTTCCCTGTCGCGGATGCGCCCGTCAAGCCAGTTAGTGGAACCGAAGAACTGCGCCACCCGCGGGTCCGCGGGCCGGTAGTAGAGCTCCTCGGGCGATCCCTGCTGCAGGATATCGCCCTCGTGCATGACGGCGATGCGGTCCGCCAGTTCCATGGCTTCCATCTGGTCGTGGGTCACGTACAGGATCGTGATGTCGAGCCGGGCGGCCAGGTTGCGGATTTCTTTCCGGACCTCCTCCCGCAGCCGGGCATCGAGGTTGCTCAAGGGCTCGTCCATCAAGAGCAACACCGGCTCGGTGGCAAGGGAGCGCGCCAGCGCCACCCGCTGCTGCTGGCCGCCGCTCAGGAGCGGCGTCGGACGGCGCTCCATGCCATCGAGACCCACCAGGGACAGCGCCTGGCTGACGTGCTCGCGGATTTCGGCCTTGCCCAGCCTGGGCCGTTTCTGAGCCAGCGGCAGCGCGACGTTCTCGAAGATGGTCATGTGCGGCCAGATGGCGTAGGACTGGAACACCATGCCCAGCCCGCGCCGCTCCGGCGGCACCAGCACGCGTTTCTCCCGTGAGTAGACGGTGACGCCGTCCAGCACGATCTCGCCGCGATCCGGGACCGCCAGACCCGCGACGCAGCGCAGCAGCGTGGTCTTGCCCGAGCCGCTGGGTCCCAGCAGCACGAAGAACTCGCCCCGCTCCACCGTGAGGTCAATGGTCCGGAGTGCGTGGACGGTGGACTCGCCGGCGCGCTGAAAGTCTTTCGCCAAGCCGCGGATTTCGATCATCGGCTATCGGTCCCCCGCGATGTCACTGGACGACACCGATGTGCCTCCTGCCGAACACGTAGTACAGCACGATCAACGGCGTCATCAAACCCACGAACACCAGGGCTACGGCCGCCGCCTGGTTGAGCCGCCCGGCGGTCCACATGGACCAGATGATCACCGGCAGGGTGAGATTGTCCCTGCTGGCGAGAAAGGCCGCCATGGTCAGCTCCCGGAACGCCAGCAGCGCCATCCACAACCATGAGTACAAGAGGGTGGGCGAGAGCAAGGGCACCAGGATCTTGCGGATCACGCCCATGGGCCCGAGCCCGGCCACATAGCCGGCCTCGTCCAGTTCCTCGTGGATCTGTACCAGACCGCTGTTGAGCATGCGGGTGGCGAAGCTGATGCGGGTCACCACGTACACCAGGATGATGATGCCGATGCCGCGTTCGAACAGTCCCCACTCGGCCGGGAACCAGACGATGGCCAGCAGGAACGCGCCCACGGCGAAGATGAGGTTGGGAATCACGTGGGGCAGGAAAGCCAAGACGTCCAGGGTGCGGGCCATGCGCCAATTGGAGCGGATCACCAGCCAGGAGATGGCCATGCCCGCCACCAAGCTCAGGGTCGGCACCGTCACGAGCAGGATGACGCTGTTGCGCAGCCCGGTCATGAGGTTGGCCCACGGCACCGCGCGGAAGTTGTCCAGCGACACTGTGCCGAATGCCGCCGCGGAGGGCACCTGCAGGAACGGGATGAGGGAGACCCAGGTGAGCGCCAGCAGCGGCAGCACCACGTTGAACACGATCACCGCGCCGACGATTGCCCAGCCCAGAACGGCCCAACCGCCCAGGTCCACGAGATTCGCGCGGTAGTCCTTGCCCCGCACCACGGCGTAGCGGTGCGATTCGCCGATGACGATCATGTAGCGCCAGGTGAGGAGCAGGCCGATGACGAGCATCACGGCGCTGGAGGCGCCGATGAGTCCGTAGTTCGGGACCTCCTCCAGGGGCAGGGCGGTGGTGTAGACGAAGGTGCTGAAGGTGTGGATCCGGTTGGACAGTCCGATGACCGCGGGGATGTCGAAGGCGGCGATGGTGATGGCCGCCACGTAGAGCACCGCGCCCAGGATCCCAGGGGTCAGAAGCGGCAGGGTGATACGCCGCAAGCGCGTGAAAAACGAGATGCCGTGGACCCGTGCGCTCTCTTCCAGCGCCGGGTCCATGGCCCGGAACGATGCGGCGATCATGATGAAGGCCAGCGGCACCAGCGCGATGCCCTCCACCCAGCCCATGCCCACCAGGCTCACGACGTTGAAAGGCGCCTGCTCGATGGGCAGGAGCTGCATCAGCGCCTTGTTGGCGATGCCGATGCGCGGATGGAACAGGATCACCCAGCCCATGGCCGTGAAGAAGCTGGGCACGAGCAGGGTCACGGTCAGGAGCGGGAACACCAGCCCCCTGCCCGGCAGCGTGGTCCGTTCGGCCAACCAGGCGCACGGGATCGCGAAAGCGAACGCCACCACCAGCGCCACTCCGGCGAACACCGCGGTGTTGAGAAACGCCTTGGCGGTGAAGGGATCGGTGTAGAGCAGCAGGAAGTTGTCGAGGCCGTACCTCGTGCCGGAGTCGTCCTCGACCTGCAACGACACCTGCACGATCACCACGAGGAAGACGACGACCAGCCCCAGCGTGACGAACGCGATGAGCGGGAGCGGCAAACGCTCCGCCGCGTGGCCTATCCGTAAACGCAGGGCGGCAATGGCCTCACCGCCCCGTTCTTCCGCGTGATACACCGCCGAACCTCGCGTCCGTTGCGCCTGGGAGCCTGCGCCGTGGAAAGACAGGAGTCGGGCGGGTTTGAAACTTGGCCGTGTAGGGTTTGTCCTACCGTCTGCCGCCCATAACCTACTGAAAACAAAGAGGTAAATGTTCCTCTTGGAAGATCGGATGATTCGCTCAGGAACAATCAACACATGGTCAACACGGCGCTTCGGTGACGATGTGACGATTCAAGTCTACCAACACGACCAAACCCGCATCGTCCGGCACCTGTGACGCCGAATCGGATGCAATATAGCACATGTGGCGGGCACCGGTCACGTCTGTCCCGGGTCCGCCCAACACGCGCTTACCCTCGATCGCAGGCAGCATACTAGCGGCGTTCCGACAGTGCCAACGGGTACTCCTCTCCGACGGAACCGCGATCAGCGGTTATGAGGAACGTCGCCACGTCGTACTACACGAATCTCCATGCTTCCCCGACAGCTCCGGCGGCTACTTCAGAGGCCGTAGTGGCGTGACGGCGCACGGCAGAATCGACAACTACGACTTCGTTAGGCTAGAAAGGTTGAGAACACATGACCGATCGGGATACACTTTATCTCGGCCGCCATCCTGTCCAAGAAACCACGACCACCTCAGTCCGGAGTCGCCAACCATCGACATGGAGGTCATGTATGTCCCTAATCGAAAACCTGCGGTGGCTGGACCGGAAGGAGCGCTTTGCGGTGTTGCGGGAGGCCATGGGCTTCGACCAGAAGGCGCCTCGCCTCGGTACCCGTTTCCGCAAGAAGCTGGAAGAGTGTATCCACGTAGAAGTACCAAAACGTGCCTTCCTCGGCATGGATTACCATCTGGACTGGATCGAGCTAGCGCTCTACATGGCCCAGCATCCGGACATCCGGGACGGAGGGCTCATTAAGAATCCCAACCGGGGCGCAATCAACGAGAACCAGCAAGACGTCGACCTTCTTGTCGCCTTCGAGACGGAAAGCAAGAGCGGGACGGTGACCCATCTGGTGCTTGTCGAGGCGAAGGCTTACCTGTCCTGGCAAAATTCCCAACTGGAGTCCAAGACTCGGCGACTTGGAGAGATTTTCGGCAGGGATGGTCGGCGACACAGGGCCGTGAAGCCTCATTTCGTGTTGATGACAAACCGTGTGCCGACAGGCATCAACACCGAAAACTGGCCGGACTGGACAAAGACCGGCGCGAAGCGCCGACTGGAGTACGATCTGCCCCCGCGCCTCAAGGCCACACGCTGCTCCGAGAGCGGCAAGCCTTCCAAGGGCGGGGACTATTTGAGCCTCCGTTACACTGCACGGCGGGACGCATGACAGAACTGCACTTAGATCGATCTGCCCGTACCTGGATGGCAGGATGCACGAATCCAGTTCGAGACGTGCTTTATGACGGAGAAGCGGATAGCTGGTCTGCTGCCGAAGGAACCTACGAGGGAGAGCCCAGGATCGCGATTCGCTGGAATGGGAATCACTCCCGCACAAGAGGGCGTTTTGGCTTTCCGGTAATACGCGGGAAACTATGTGGTTCATGGTGCCCGGGAACTGGAAGAGGCGGTGCGGAGCGCCATTCAAGTGTTGCGGAGGAAACAGTGAAACGTGATCCAGAGCTGTTGAGAGCGCTACTCGTCGAAATGGAAAGTTCGTACTCCCCCACTACAGTGGTGACAATTGATAGAAGTGCGGAGGATTGGCATCACTTCCAACTGCTATGCGACGAAGGGCTTGTGGATGAGATTGGTCAGGCCACTTTTCGCCTGACGAGTTCCGGCCATGACTTCCTTGACGCCATTCGTGACGAATCACGATGGCAAAAAGTGATGGGCCGTGTCCAGCAAACTGGAGGGGACTGGACCTTGGGTATACTCAAGGAATTAGCCCTTCAGTTTCTCAAGGAGACCGTGCTTCGGGGGTAGCTATCCTACCCGCTTTGCCCTGCGGAAGCGCATCTCCTTTCCCAAACCTGCCGGCGTCGATTACGACCTCTGATCGCGGGCCGCGGTAAGGCCCCTCGAGGTGGAGGGTATCGCCCCAGGCTCGTCCTTGAGCCAGAGGGAGTTGTCGCCGTCGACCACGCCGAATGGCCTCCGTGTAGACGGAGGCGGTGTAGTAGATGGTCGCGCCCCTTTTGCGGATTTGGCCCATGTGTTGGCCTCCGACGCTATGACAACCGAAGAGCGAGCAGCCAGCCTTGGCGCCCTGGTTCAAGAGAACGAGAAGCAGATAGCGGCTCTGCGTTCTTGCCTCAGAACCATCGGCAATGGCATCGAGAAACTGGCGACGCCCCTGGGCAATTCTCCCCATTCCATCGAGATTGCCGAACAGGGATTTCGCCTCTTTCACAGCGATCGAATCATAGTCGTCGACCCCCAAGACATCCGCACCAAGATTGTCGACCTCTAGGAAGCTCTGAAGAAGAAAGAGCAAACGGAGAGTCGCCTGACGGTGCCGCCAACATCCACGCCAACCAGGTACCGACCTTGAGAGTCACTCATAAGCAATTAATAATCACTACGTAAATCTAGGGGAAAGAACTGCGGAGCACCACGTTGCGCAACCGTTACCGTAAGCATACTGTAAGCGGATTCATTCTCGTCCGTGCGCGCTGCAGCGCGGCTCTGTCGTAACCGTTCGGGCTTGCCGTGGAGTATCTGGGCAAGAGGTGAAGTCGGTTCTTGGGACCAAGCAAATTCCTCGACTTCCGGTCTGCATCGTCTCCCCTCGCGCAAATCTCCACGGCAAGCCCGAACGGTTACGCTCTGTCGCGGTGCACCCACCGTTCCAGCGAAGCCCAATCGCGGGTTTTTCGTCCCACAGCCCTCTCGCAGCAGACCACCCATCTTCGCCGCTGTCGAAAATCGTCTCCTCGAATTTCCATCGGCCGGGACCAGCTTCTTCCCTGAATGTAGCGAACCTGTCAGGTGAGGAACCGAGTGCGTCAGTCGCGTACGCTTCTGTGGGGGAGGGCCTCGTAACGACCGCTCCTACCCGGCAGCCATGCGGAACCGTTCCGCCGTTCCGGCGGGGGGCACCTGCGGTCCGGGAGTCCTCTCGGGCACGCACCGCCACCGGTCACTTGACCGTGAGACACGCGCACTCGGCGAGGTGCGCTACCTTGTGCGAGACGCTTCCCATTACCAAGCCCGCCACGTTGCCGAGACCCCGGCGGCCCATGACCACCAGCTCCGCCTTTTCATGCTCGGCTGCGG
>Ga0209543_1001179_pt1 | contig 25606 bp, 20 predicted proteins | sample MesohylFT_FD_187296 | JGI IMG/M metagenome (GOLD analysis project Ga0209543, IMG submission 187296) | Host-associated microbial community of the marine sponge Aplysina aerophoba from Gulf of Piran - sponge mesohyl, lysed by freeze-thaw... | ecosystem: Host-associated > Porifera > Sponge >...
CAGCATCATCGAGGGCCTCAGCGTCTTCCTCTCCGTCTTCGACCTGCCGGACGTGGCGGCGGTCTTCTGCCCGCCACCACCGAAGAACGAGCCGGCGGAGTCCTCCTCCGACGCCGACGCGGCGGCTGTCGCGCGGCGGCTTCCGCCGCTCGACGACGTGATCGAGGCCGGGACGGTGCTTTGCCTGAACATGCCGGCCGGCACCAACCCGGCGCTCTCGCGCGCCGTCGGTGTGATGCTCAAGCAGGCATGGCTCCAGACCCTGCTCCGGCGGCCGGCCGAGATGGCGCGGCGGCCGGCGCGGGAGTGGAGGCCGGCCCTGTTCCTGTGCGACGAGTACCAGACCTTCGCCACCGTGGGCGAGGAGGACCCGGCCGGCGACGAGAAGGCGTTCGCCCTGACGCGGCAGGCGCGGCTGATCCCCATCTCGTGGCCACGCAGTCGATCTCGTCCCTGCGTGCCGTGCTGGGCCAGTCCGAGGCGTGGCGGGCGCTGCTCCAGACGCTGCGCACCCGCATCTTCCTGTCGCTGGCCGACGACTCCTCGGCCGAGATCGCCAGCTCGCTCTGCGGCGAGGTCACCCGCATGAAGGCCAGCTACACGGTCTCGGAGCAGACGCAGCGCGCCAGCGCGTCGCTGCTGTCCGGATCGGCGGGCGGCGGGACCGGCAGCGTCGCCGCGAGCAAGGCGTTCAGCGAGAGCCGGGAGCCGTTGTTCGATCCGCGCGACTTCACGCTGCTGGGCAACTGCCAGGCGATTGTGACCCCGTACGACGGCAGCCGCGCGCTCGATGCGCGTCGGGTCTACCTGAAGCCCGACTTTCTTCCGCGGGACCGGCCGTACTGGCGCGCCCGCGAGGCCGGAGAGATCTGATGGAACTGGGCATCGGCGACCTCAAGCCGTTCCTGCCGGGACTCGACGCGGTCCTCGACGACGAGGAGGTGTCGGAGGTGATGGTCAACGGGCCGGGCGCGGTCTTCTTGGAGCGCGCCGGGCGGGTGGCGCCGTTGCCGGCTCCACAGCTCGACGCGCAGTCGATTACCCGCGCCGCCGTCCAGATCGCGCGCTCGCTCGGCAAGGACCCACTCGCGGAGCCGATCATCGACGCGCGGCTGGCCGATGGCTCGCGTGTCGCCATCTGCGGACCCCCGGCCGCGCCGAGCGCCGCGATTACCATCCGCCGCTTCGGTGGAAGGGCCTTCACCATCGACGAGCTGACCGCGGCCGGCTCGCTGCCGGATGCCGTGGTCGAGGAGGCGGCGGCCGTGCTACGGCGCGGGCGCAACGTGCTGATCTCGGGTGGCACCGGCTCGGGGAAGACGACGCTACTGAACGCGCTGATGGCCCTGCTGCCGGCCGACGGGCGCGTCGTCTCCATCGAGGACACGCTCGAGCTGCGGCTCCGCCGCGCCAACTGCCTGCGGCTGGAGGCCCGCGGTCTCGGTGACCGCGGCGTGACCATCCGGGACCTGGTGCGGCACGCGCTCCGGCATCGGCCCGACCACATCCTGGTCGGCGAGGTCCGCGGGGCCGAGGCCGCCGACCTGCTCCAGGCGCTGAACACGGGGCACGGCGGCAGCCTGGCCACGGTGCACGCGAACAACGCCGCGGCGGCGCTGTCGCGCCTCACGACCTGCGCCATGCAGGCGAGCGACGCGCTGCCGTGGACCGTCGTCTGCCGCGGGGTCGTCGACGGCATCGAGGCGGTCATTCACCAGACCCGCACGCCCGAGGGCGTCCGCCGTATCGACCAGATGGTCCGGGTCCGTGACTACGACGCGCGGGAGGACCGCTGGATCGTCGACGACCTGTGGCCCGCGACCCCGAGGGTGGTGGCGGTCGCCGCGTCATCGGCCGGAAGGTCGAAGCCGAAGAGCCCGCAACCCGGTCCAAGCGGCGCCGGGCGCGAAGGCGTTTTTGATCACAGGGAGGAATCGCATGAGCACGTACGCACGCAAAGATACGGACGCGCGCGGACCGGCGCCGGTCTGGGTCGAGACACGGGAGCAATTCGACGAGGCGGTGGGCGAGCTACTCCGGACCGGCCGGCCAATTGAGGCACCATCGCTGGACGCGCTGGCGGCCTGGAACGTCGACCTCGAAGACGAAAAGGCGCTATCGAGGAGCAGCGGTGATGGCGAAACGTAGCGAGAAGGCCGACGAGTACCACCAGCAGTTCGCCGAACGGATCATCGCCGCGCTCAAGGAGGGGACTGCTCCGTGGCAAAAGCCGTGGAAGCCGGGCGAGCGGATCCTGCCGCACACTTCGGCAGCGGGCGCGACTACCGCGGCGGCAACGCCATGTTCCTGACCATGCAGTCGCTCGACCGCGGCTACGCCGATCCGCGCTGGGGCGGCTACCGCCAGATCCAGGAGGCCGGAGGCCACGTCCGCAAGGGCGAGAAGGGCACGCCCATCCTGTACGTCGAGTGGCGGCAGCACCCGCACGGCACGCGACGAGCAGGGCAACCCGGTGCTCGACGAGAATGGGCGGAACAAGATGGAGTGGGTCGAGCGGGACCGGCCCCTGGTCAAGGTCCAGCACGTCTTCAACGTCGAGCAGACCGAGGGCCTCAAGCTGCGGTCGCTCGCCGCGGCGACGCCGGAGTGGGGAGGGGCACGAGCGCGCCGAAGCCGTGATGCGCGGCAGCGGCGTGCGGACCGACCATGTGGCCGGCGACCGGGCCTTCTATCGCCCGTCCGAGGACCGTATCGTGTTGCCGGAGCGGAGCCAGTTCGCGTCGCAGTCGGCATATACTCACACGGCGCTGCACGAACTGGGACATGCGACCTGGGCATCCGAGCCGGCTGAACAGACCGACGCCGAACAACCACGATGGCCTCGGCTCCGAGGCCTACGCGAGGGAGGGGCTGCGGGCCGAGATCGCGGCGATGATGAGCGGCGAGAAGCTCGGCGTGGGGCATGAGCCACGGCACGGCACAGCCTACGTCAGCTCCTGGATCAAGGCGCTTGAAAGCGACCCTCGAGAGATCCGACCGGCGGCCGTCGATGCGCAGAGGATGTCGGACTGGCTGCTCGCCCGGGAACGAGACCGCAGTCAGGTGGAAGGCCGCGCGGAAAGTGGCGACCTGACAGCCGTGCGCCAGTGCCCGCACAACCGCAGCGTGAAGCCGTCGCGTCCCGGGATCCGAATCCGGTCGAGCGCGATGCACCCCGGCCGGAGGTGGGGCTGAGCCGATGATCAGGCAAGGCCCCAAAGGCGGTACGGTCAGGCCGGTCGCCGACGGCGATCCAGTGCTTGGACTTCGACAATTCCCCCATATCGACCAGAATGGGACACTACGGGTGCAGATCCAAGAGCAGCGTCAAGCACAGCGGTGGACGCCGCAGGGATAATGGACCTTGCCTCCTGGCATACCCGCCTCGCGCAGCACTTCTCGCAGCTTCGCGCGGTCCGTCACGCGACCCGGGGCGACACGCCGATCTTCGCGCTTGAGCACGGGCTGGAAGCTGCGGAGGTCCAGGCGGTCGCTGCCGCCGTGCAAGCGCACATCGCGCTCGCCGAGCCATCCATAGATCATGCGCTCGCCTGGATCGTCTACGCCGCCGAGATCGGCTACGGCTTCTCTGGCGACGAGTACTGGCAGACCTTCGAGGAGCAGACGCCGGGCTGGACGCAACGAGGCGACCGTTACTGGATCCGCCACTGTTACCGCATGTTCGAGAGGAAGTACGGCGGCGCGCGACCGTCTGGCGCCTGGGCTGAGCGCTTCTCGATCATCTGCTGGCCGATCACCCACGCCATCCTGCCCCGCGACCTACAGAACCAGCTCGCGCGCATCCTCTACGAACACCGGCACTCATTCTCGGCCGAACTCTTCGAGTCGCCACCGAAGCTCGGCGAGTTCATCGCAGCCAGAAGTTGGAACGGAAGTTCGCGTTTTCAGAAACTCGCGCAAGAGACGCATCTGGTCGGCCAGATCGCCGCGGCCCTGTTGCTACAGGGGCAGCTTGGCACAAGCAGCTTGATCCACGCCGCGGCACTGCGGAGAATCGGAGCGGATCTCGAACGGAAACGCCAAGCCCGCGAGTGGCTCCGTGGGGCGCGCCGCTCCGCTCAAGAACGCGCACAGATCCGCAGCCTCGGGATGGGTCGTCCTGCACCACCGACGCATGTCCGTAGTCTCGACGAAGCGCGAACTGAGATCGCTGCCTTAGGTATCGAGCCGCGCTTGGGCTTGCGACCGAGGGATGCATCGCGATTCTCGTGGGATGTCTCGCTCGAGATCCCCGACCTCTCACACTTGCTGGTTCGGTTCCCGAAGACTCGGGGCATCCTGACCGGATCTCGGTGCACAGTTGCCGGCGGGTCGGGCAGACCACTCGCGCGCGGTCGCTGCCTGCACGGGGCACAGCGTGTTCTGTTGGCTAGATGGCCACGTGCTGACGAAGTGCTCTTGCAGTTCGAGCAATCTGACCCGCAACTGGAGTATCTCCTACGAACAGAGTGTCTTCTCCGACCAACCCTATCCTGGCTCTTCAGAATTGCATCGGATGGTCTTGCATACGAGTTGCGGAGTCGGTGCGTGCGCCCCGGGGAGCAGTACGTCCTGGTGAGCGCCGACGGCCCAGTTCAAGGCACGGAGTTTGCGCGGCCGGTGCAACTTCAGTGCCAGGGCGTGCATGGCGCGCTGATCGCCTTGCCTACGGCGCTCACGTCGCAGTGGGAAAGCGAACTTGAGCGTCTCCGCCTCGGGCGAGCAAAACAGATCGAGGTTTGGCCCGCCGGACTCGGCGCGGTCTCGTGGGACGGGGAAGGACATGGAGAATGGCTCGCCTCGGAGAGGCCATGTCTGGCGATTTGTGCCGATCATGAACTCGGTGTTCTCAGGGTTTCTCTGGGGCAGGATCGCTTTGAGAGCGACGACATCGCCGCGGGAGAAACCACGTTCGTCGAACTCCCACAGCTCCACGTTGGCCTGCACACCGTTCGCATTCACACGGTCAGCGGCCCCAAAGGAACACGCCGGTCGACGGATGAACTCGATGTCGTCATGCGAATTCGCGAGCCGCGGCCGTGGTCGTCGGGCGTGGGCTCTCACGGGTCTCTGGTAGACGTACAGGTAGATCCTCCGGCACCTACCCTCGAGGAACTGTGGGAGGGGCGGGTCGAGATGTCGGCGCGGGGCCCCGCCGGGCGGCACTTGAAGTGCGCTGTGTCGCTACGCGACAAGGCGTCCGGCGCCGCCAGCGTCACGAAGCACCTCCCGTCCGTCGCGCTCCCCGTAACACCGGACACCTGGAGGCGTCATTTCGAGAGGCACTTCCAGAAGACCCGTGAGGCGCCGCGCGCCTACGAGACAGCTCGAGTCTGCGAGATCGAGTTCACGTGCGAGGAATTGGGTGCGTTCAACTTACGCTGCGAGCGCGAGTTTACGCCCCTCCGGTGGACCGTTCGACGGGACGGCAAACGGTATCTGGTGCGCCTGCTGGATGACACCGGGAACATCACGCCACCGGAGGTCGTGCGGATGGCGTTCGAGACACCGATGGTAGAAGAGTCGCTTGAACTCGCTCCGGCCTACGAGGTGCCCACCGCTGGTGGCGTATACGTCGGGCGCCAGGGAGCGTTTTCCGCGGCAGTCATCATGCCTCCGACGGTTCGAGACCTCGCCGATCTTGGATGCGCTCCGGTAATCGACGCAGGAGAGCGTTCAGTAGACGCGGTCCTGCGCGCCGTCGCGGTCGCACGCATCTGGGGCGGTGCGCGACTGCCGGGAAATCTCCTCTCTGCGATCCGTCAGCGAAACATCCTGCAGGCCCTCGCGGCGCACATCTTCCGGCTGATCGGGGGCGACAGATGGGCGTCCGCAGAGCTGTCCTTGAGCAGGAGACCCAACGGGGTCGTGGACCTCCAGCGCGCTGTTTCGAAGCAGCGCGAAAAGGCGGGCATCGGCGAGGTGCTCGCCAGCGACTACGCCGCGCTCTCGACCGCGAGCTCCAAAGAGCGCGTCCGGTGTGTAGCGTTGCTTGCGACGAAGTTCCATCTCCTACCTTCTCCGCTCGGCCCGGAGGTCCGCCGCTACGACACCGCTATCCTGCGGGGCCGGCCCCCGCGCGAGCGAGACCCCAAGTGGCTCTCCGAACTGGCGCTTAGGCTCGCCAGTAATCCCGCCGTCGTCGAGGAGTGGGCCGCTGAAGGGCTTCGCGCGGGCACGTCGCGCCTGCTAGAAGTCCCGACGCTGGCTAGAGCCGCCAGATTTCTAGTCATCGCGACGGACCGACACCTCCAGTCGCGGGCGGCGCCGGGCGAGCTCTATGCAAGCTGGGGGTGGGCATGAAACAGCTCAGCGCCGCTGAGGTCCACGCGAAGAAGGTGGCCGAGTTGCGGCTCGATCCGGGTGCACTAGACCTCACCTGTGTCGAGGCGATCGCAGCGGCCCTGCGCAGAGCGGCGAGGCTCCTGTGCCCGTGTACAGCCCCGACGTTGGTGCGCGGCGTCGTTCGTCCACTGCGCGGGCTGGTCGATGACCTGACCATGATTAGGGGCTGCGTCGAGGATACGCTCGAGGCGATGATCGCCCACGGAGACATCCTCGAGCACCGGGATATCGAAGGAGAGTTTGGGTACGGAACCGCGTCGCTCTTGTTCGCGGCCCCCGCCGGCTTCGTCGCGCGCGAGAGCGGAGCGCTGATTCTGCTCGGTGTTGCGCCCGACCTTCCTTCCGCTGTGCCCGATGATCGCGGGGCGCGTATCGAGTACGTGAACCACCTGCGTCGTCTGAACCCGGGTCCGGGCGAGGATCTGCGGTCCGATCTCCTCCAACTCGGCCTCATCGAGATCTCCTACAGCGGCTGGTTGAGACCTCCTCCGCGCACGACCTATGCGGAACATGTGGCGCGACTCGATCGACGGCTGGACGCGGCGCAACCTTCGCGTGACGTCCCTGGGCTGTCGCTCTTGGATCCATCGCGGGGCGTTCGTTACTACCGCGGACGGTGGGTTGAGCCTCGCGACCAATCCGGGCGCTTCGTCGCTCGCCGCAGCCAAGCTTACGGGGCGGATCTCTGGTGTTACTTGGAGGTGCGGGACGGCAACCCGGAGCGCCTCATCGACCTCCCGGCGGAAGTAAGCCGGTGGCGCGGATGCGATGAGGCGTGGCACCTGCAAATGGCAATCGACGCCCTGCGCGGGGAACCCCAACGGTTCAGGATCCGTCGTGGTCCGGAGGGCACGCGGGTGCTCGAGTTCTTCTCTCCACTGCCGATGTGGGCGCGTCGTAGGTGGGATGCTGTCGGTGTGCCGGTCTCTGCCTCCGGCTGTCTGATTGCGTACCGCCTCGCGGAGGCCGAACTCGCGGAGGAGATGCGCTTTGCACATGAGGCGCTGTGGCTTGACGAAGTGAGCGGGAGCGGGCAGCGAGAATGAAGAGGACGGCGACATGTCCCTAGCTATCGGAGAGACGATCCAGCAGCTTCACCGGGCGCTGCGAGACTACATCGAGGCCACCTACCACGTGAGCCACCGGATGCTTGTGGCGCAGCGGCGACGACTCCTGGACGAGCTCGGCGTGATTCACCAGCGGCCGTATTTGGAGAGCACTCCCCGGTACAGGACGGGCGCTGCGTTTCGCGATCTAGGCCTCGACCCCGCCGCGCTAGAGATCTTCTCTGTGGCATCCAAGGCGGAGAGCGAGATCGGTCTGCTCCATGACCCGCCGTACCAGCATCAGGCCACCTCCACCAGGCTCTCACTTGTCGATGGGCGAAGCTTGGTTGTGGTTACAGGGACGGGCTCGGGAAAGACAGAGTGTTTCCTCCTGCCCATCCTCGGCAAGCTGGCGCGCGAGGCGCGGAGCAATGGGCAGGAGTTTGGGTCGACTCCGGCTGTCCGGGCGATGGTCCTGTACCCGATGAACGCGCTCGTAAACGATCAGCTTGGTCGGCTCCGGCTTCTTTTCGGCGATTCTCGGGTCGTCAAGAAGTTCATGGAGTGGTCCGGGCGACCCGCGCGGTTCGCGAGGTATACCAGCAGAACGCTTTATCCCGGAGTCCGCGATGAGAAGAAGGACCAGGACCGTTTGCTCCCAATCGGGAAATACTACGTACGCAACCTGGAGTTCGCCCAGGACGCAACGTCCCCGCAGCAGGCGACCGCAGACGCGCTTGTGAGCGAACTGAAGAAGCGCGGTAAGTGGCCTGCGAAGCCAGATCTCATCGGCTGGTACGGCAAGAAGGGATCGCGGTGGCGGGAGGCGAAGAGCGGCGACTTCAAGCGTTGCGTGACGCTTCCCGGAGATCCCGAACTCGTCACGCGTCACGAGGTGCAAGCGGCGCCGCCCGACATCCTCGTAACGAACTACTCGATGCTCGAGTACATGCTGATGCGCCCGCTGGAGCGACCGATCTTTGACCACACGCGCGACTGGCTACGGGAGAACCCCGAAGAACGGTTCCTCCTCGTCATCGACGAGGCACACCTGTACCGAGGAGCTGCCGGCGCTGAGGTGGCGCTCCTGATTCGTCGGCTGCGCATGCGGCTTGGCATTCCAGCACATCGCCTCCAGGTCATCTGCACCAGCGCGAGCTTCAAGGATCCCGACTACGCTGTGAGGTTCGGCGCGCAACTCACGGGAACAGACCCTGCCGATTTCCGCAAAGTGCAAGGACACCTCCTCCTCCGATCTGGGGCGGGCAGGGGAACCGATGAAGACGCCACCGCACTCGACGCGATGGATCTGCGAGCCTTCTACGAGTCCGACAGCGAAGACGCCCGCCTGTCACTGATCGCGCGGTTCCTGGAGTATCGGGGCGTGCGACGTCCATGGAAGCTGCAGCGGGCGCTCTACGACGCGTTGGTCTCCTTCGGTCCGATGGCGAAGCTGGTCAACATCACCATGAGCGAGGCGCAGCCGGTCGATGCACTCGGAGAAGCGCTGTTCGATGGTGTCCCTCCCGAGGTCGCGGCCAGGGCAGTCACAAACTTGATGGCGCTCGGCAGCATCGCGAGAAGAGATCCGACAGAGCCGGGCCTGCTGCCCTGCAGGGTACATTCGTTTTATCGTGGGCTCGCTGGGCTTTGGGTATGCATGGACCCCCAGTGCGCGAGCCTGCCCTCGGAGCAGCGCGGAGGACCCGGCGGGATGTTGTTCAGCCAACCGCGGGAGACGTGCGACTGCGGAGCCCGCGTGCTCGAGCTCTACACATGCCGCAATTGCGGCACTGCGTACGGCCGCGCGTACACGACAGACATCGATGAACCCGACTTTCTTTGGTCGAATCCCGGCGGAGCGTTTCGCACGCTCTCGGGGCAGTTCGACGAACTCGCGCCCATCGATCTGCTCTTGGAGACGCCAGTGTTCCATAAGTCGGTGGAGCCAGCAGAGTACGACCTTGCGACCGGACGGCTGAACCCGAAGCAGCTTGGGTCACGCAATCGCCAGGTCTACTTGCCCGCTGGACGTGCGGGGCGTCCCGACCCGGACGACGAGCCTCGCAACGCCGTGCGGGGCGCGTTTCGGCCGTGCGCGATCTGCGGCGAGAGCGCCGCGTTCGGGCGCTCCTCTGTTCAGGATCATCAGACGAAGGGAGACCAGCCCTTCCAGGCGTTGATCGCGAAGCAGATCCAGGTGCAGCCGCCGAGCGCGGTGCGGCCGACGCGGCTCGCGCCGTTGCGAGGCAGGAAGGTTCTCATCTTCTCGGACTCGCGCCAGACGGCGGCGCGGCTCGCGCCGAACCTTCAAACGTACTCGCTCCAGGACGCGCTAAGGCCCCTTATCGTTTCGGGGTACGCGCGCCTCGCAAGCTCGCCGACCGTCGCAAACGTACTGTCCCTCGAAGACCTTTACCTCGGGGTTCTGATTGCCGCCAAAGAGATGGGAGTCCGTCTCCGCCCGGAGCTGAAGGTAGGCGAGAACTTCCAAGACGAGAATGTCGTCGAGAACGCCGTGCGAGACGGAGCGCTGAACAGCGGGTCGGAACTCCTGAGGTTGCTCTTGAGGCTCAGGGGCTCTGCTCCTCCGGAATCGCTGCTCAGGTCGATCACCAAGGCCCTGGCGGACCGCTACTACGGTCTGGAGTCGCTGGCCGTCGCGTCGCTTATCGAAGTCCGCGAGCATGCGCCGAAGATTCTCGGCCTCCCGGATGTGCCCGGATACGCCCAGTCGCATGACGAGAAGATCGCCCTCGCGCGCACCTGGCTCCGTTGCTGGAGCCGCTCGGGGTTCTGGTTGAGTCGGATGCCTCTGGCTTGGTGGCTCCGAGAGGTCCAGGCCGCGTCGGGAAAGTTCAAGGCCATGCATCGATTCCTTCGTGACAAGCCGGCGCGAACCCTCTTCGACAAGAAGTGGGTGCCTGGCCTTCTCGGGTTGTTCGCCGAGCCGTTCGTCCGCGGCAAGTTCCGGCTGAAGGGAGGCGAACTCTCTCTCGAGATCGGCGGCACCTGGGCCTACTGCCAAGCCTGCCGGACAGCTCAGCGACCGTTCCCTGGGCGAACGACCTGCGTGAACTGCGGGCAGGACACCGCCGCCCCCATCGATCCGAACGAGGATCGTGTCTTCGTCGCTCGGAAGGGCTACTACCGGGCAAGCACGATCGAAGCGCTTCGCACCCCCCCCTCACCTCCGATGGCGCTCATCGCCGCCGAGCACACGGCCCAGCTTAACACCGCCCAGTCGGACGAGGTGTTCTCGGGGGCAGAGGAGCACGAGCTGCTGTTCCAGGACGTGGATCTGGGGCCTGATGACACGGACCGCGAGCGTCCCGCAATCGATGTTCTATCATGCACCACGACGATGGAGGTGGGGATCGACATCGGCACGCTCTCGGGCGTGTCGCTCCGAAACATGCCACCAGCGCGCGCGAACTACCAGCAGCGCGCCGGCCGGGCCGGAAGGCGCGGGAACGCCGTCGCCACGGTGACTGCCTTCGGCAGCGCTGACAGCCACGACGAGCACTACTTCACGCACCCAGACCAGATGATCAGGGGTGCCGTCGATGATCCCACGCTCACTCTCGACAACCCCGAGATCGCTCGGCGCCACGTCACCGCATTCCTACTGCAGCGATATCACCAAGCGAAGCTGCCGCAGATCGAACCGGAGGTACAACCCCACCTGTTCGCCGTGCTCGGCACCGTGCTCGACTTCAAGAACCCGAAACAGGTGCTGAACTGCCGGGACCTTGAGAAATGGCTGCGTTCAAATGAGGCTGGGTTGAAGGCCGACGTCGCAGCCTGGCTTCCGAGCGAGATCGCCGGACCTGATCGCCAGCAGCTCGTCGACGAGCTTGTCGAGGGCACCCTGCGGCCGATTCATAGGGCAATCGATTACGATCGAGGCGCCGCAGGGAACGCCAGCGCGGCTGCTGCTTCGGCGCTCTCGGCGGCGGAAGGCGAAGGCGACACGAGCCTCGAGGTGTCCGACGAGGAGGGTGAGGAGCGACCTGGGCGAGATCCAGCCTCCGAGAAGCTCCTCGACCGTCTCCTGTACAGGGGCGTACTGCCGCGTTACGCCTTCCCGACGGACGTCGCCTCCTTCTACGTTTTCGATCCGGATCGCTCGACCTCCTATCGGCCGGCGTTCCGTTTCACGCCATCGCAGGGCCTCCCGGTAGCGTTGTCACAGTACGCGCCCGGCAAGAAGGTGTGGATCGGGAGCAAGTTGTGGACCTCGGGGGCCGTCTACTCGCCGATGCGGAACGACCGTTATCACGCTTGGTTGACTCGGAGGCTCTACTACGAGTGCCGATACTGCCACTACGCCAGGACGACAAGCCTGGACGACGGGACGCGCGGAGAGACGAAGGACTGCGAAGCGTGCGGCGGGGTCGGGACCTTCGGTCCAGCGAGGCACTGGCTGCGTCCTCCGGGCTTCGCGCACCCGGTGAGCAAGGAGGAAGGGACGTCGCCCGACGACCAGCCTGCCCGCAGCTACGCCACGCGCGCCAAGCTGACGATGCATACGCCGCCGGACGAATCCAAGTGGACCCGGCTCAATGACTACATCCGCGTGCACGACACGCGGCAGCACCTCCTCGTCACGAACCGCGGACCCCGTGAAGAGGGCTACACGTACTGCACCAAATGCGGTCTTATCGAGCCGACCGCGCTGCCCAAGGGGGTCGTCGGCGCCGCTCATCGGAAGCCGTACCCCGACCCGAAGGACGAGAACTGCCCGGGCGGCGGGGCGACCAAGGGTCTTGTGCTCGGGACCGACCTCATCAGCGACGTGCTTCTCGTATCGATGAGCGTGAGGCCACCGCTCACGCTGACGCCGAGCCTGCTGGCGACGAACGTCGCGCTTCGCACGATTAGCGAGGCGCTCACGAAGGCGGCGTGCGCGAGACTCGAACTCGAGGCCAACGAACTCCAAGCGGAGTACCGGCCCGCGCTAACGGCCGCAGGCCGAGACGGGCAGGAGGCCGAGATCTACCTGTATGACACTCTCCCAGGCGGAGCTGGCTTCGCACAGCGGGTCGGACGGCTCGAACTCCTCGTCTTCGAGGACGCGCTACGGATCTTGGAGGAGTGCCCCGAGAACTGCGACCGATCGTGCTATCGCTGCCTCCGGAGCTACAAGAATAAGTTCGAGCACGACCTCCTCGATCGCCATGTGGGGGCCAGCCTCCTCCGATTCGCGCTGCACGGCACGGCACCCACGCTCGACGCGGCGCGTCTGGAGCGGTCCACGGACCTGCTCTTCCAGGATCTGGAGCGGCATGGCGTAGACGGCCTGACCCTGGAGCGGGACAAGGCGCTATCGATCCCTGGCCTCGCGGAGGTGGCGGCACCGATCCTCGCGTCCAAGGGGCTCGGGAAACAGTTCGTCATCGGTCTCCACGGACCACTCACGCCGGACGAGCCGTCCGACGAGGCGCTGCGCGATCTCAAGGAGTTCTCCGCCACGGTCCCTGTGATCTTGATCGACGAACTCGTGGTGCGCCGGAACCTCCCCAGCGCGACCGCGACGTTGCTTGAGAAACTTGGCTAGCGGCTGCCGGGGGGACAAGGAATGGGGCTGAACGCCAACGCAGCTCTCTGGATCGCCGACGCGCCTGCGGCGTGGCCGGACGCGCCCGAGGAGATGACGGTGACCACGCTCCGTGAGATCGAGTCGTGTTCGCGCCGGTGGTCCTTGGGCGCCGGCCACTATCCCGATCTCTGGAACGGCCAAGGTTATCCGCCGCGGGTCCAACTAGGCGCGCTCTCGGGCACCGTGGTGCACCTTGCCCTTGAGGTGATCACGAGGGCGCTGGTCCGGGCCGGGTGCCCGTCGCTGCACGATCCCATCGTGCTGCAGGTATTGCGGGACCTCGGAGGCTACACGAAGGTCGTGAACGACTGCATCGACCGAGCCCTCTCGCGTCTGGCAAGCAACCCGAGGGCGCAGCCCGTCCTCGAGTTCGCAGCCCGATCACTGCGAGCCCAGGTGCCTGAGCTCCGCACCCGCGCGCAGACGATGCTGTGCCGAGTGCGCCTCTCGCGTATCCCAGGGCGCCATGCCGAGGGTAACGCGGCGAAGGCGCGCGGGCGGTTGACCATGGGCGCGTTTCCCGAGATCGAACTTCGAGCCGAAGAGATCGGCTGGAAGGGCAAGGCGGACCTCCTCGTGCTGTCATCGGACGCGTGCGAGATTATCGACTTCAAGACCGGGGCCCCCGATGAGGGTCACGGATTTCAGATGAGGGTCTATGCCCTGCTGTGGAGCCGCGACGGCGAGCTGAACCCTGATCGGCGTCGCGCCGATCGACTGCTCCTCGCGTACGGCGGAGGGGAGATCGAGGTCGCCGCGCCGACAGAGTCTGAGCTCGACGAACTCGGGGCCGTCCTCCGTGCTCGTCGCGGCGCCGCGCACGAGGCCGTGTCGAACCACCCACCTGAGGCTCGTCCGGATCCGCAGAACTGCCACTACTGCGGCGTGCGGCAATTGTGCAGCGAGTACTGGACGGCAAAGACGCAGCGTCAGATGGTCCAAGAGGGTGAGGATTGGAGGTTCAGCGACGTCGAGGTGACGATCACGGGTCGCCACGGGCCGTCGAGTTGGGACGCCCGGGTCGAACTGTCGCGAGACCTCTCGGCCGGAACGCCCGCGGTGATCAGAACGAGCGGCGATATCGAGTTCCGCCCGCGTGACCGTCTGCGCGTCCTCAACGCGGCGCTCACCATGGACGACGAGGACCAGGCGCAGCCAGCAGTGATCACGCTCGGTAAGCTCAGCGAGGCCTACGCCGTTCCGTAGACACGCATAATCCCGTTCCGTCCTCGTCGCACTCGCGTGCATCACACGCTCGGCGCACGATGTCGGCGCAGACACAGCAGGCGTCCGGTCCGGCGTGCATGCAGTCGGTGTCGCTCTGCTGTTGGTGCCGGCGAGGACATCTTGACGCGCTCATACGATCACGCCGGTTCATCGAGGAATGACCCCAGACCCACGGCTCCGGCCGGCAACTCCACGCGCGCGCCGTGGCGCACAGGTCGCACGAGCGTGTGGGCTTCCACATCTTCAAGAACCGAATCTTGCTGGATTCGGCGAGTGAGCCACCTCTCGCGCCACCACTCCGCGATGGTCGCCGTCGCGTCGGCTCCCGAAAGAGAGAAGAGGTAGTCCGGCCTGTCTTCTAGGCCCAGGAGGAACTCCCGAGTGTTGCGGACGAGCGTCACGCCGTAGACGAGGCGGCAGCGCCCGTGGCGAAGAAGGTGCTCCGTCGGAAACCCCAGGGTATCGAGCCCCTCCCGGACCTTGCGGAGCTTTGGGCTCGCGCCCTCGCCAAAGATGCTGTTTACGCGCTGCCCCCCGTTCGAGTGGTGCACGAGCTTGACCAGCGCTTCCACGGTAGCTGAGCTGTACTGTGAGGTGCCGAAGGCTTTGGATCGCCCCAACTTGCGGTATCTGATCTCGTCGCCCGCCCGTCCCCCTAGGCGCTCAGCTGGAGCGCGGACTCGGTTGTACTGGCTCGAGCAGACGCTATACAGCGAAGTTGTGCTCAGGAACGCGAGCTGAGCCGGGCGAACGATCGGCCTCGCCGCCATGGATGAAGCGATCTCGCTCTCGGCTTCCTGGTAGCGATCACGGTACGCGTCGACGATCTCGGGGCCGGCAGAAAGCATCGCCACGAGCTTCCCCCCGAGGATCGCGTTGTAGGGCGGCACCGCGCCGCAGACGGTGATGTCGGCCATCGCAATCCCCACGCGGTCCGCCTTTGCCTTGCGAAGGATCTTCAAGGCGGCTTTCTTCCCTTCAGGGTCGGCGAGCAACGCCGCAACCTGGGCGGTCGTGGGGGTGGGGCCGAGGTACCTGTCGATCACGAGCCGGGCGCGCAGCATCTCGGCGAAGGACAGGGCGCGCTTGCTGCGGAAGAGGTGCGTCTGGGCCCTCGCGATCCAATGATCGCCCCTGTCTTGCCCGCGACGCGGCGTACCGTTGCCCCTATGCTCCTGGGCGCGGACATAGCGATGATGGAGCTTCCGCTGTTCGCTTGCGTACTCGTACAAGTGGGCCAGCGTACGCGGGCTGGGATTGCGGAGTTCGGCGAGCTGAACGACTTCCTCCGCGATGAAGTCGTCGGTGTAGATCTCGCCGATCGCGGTGGTGACGACCCGCCGCAGCCACTCGCCGAGCGTCGGGCTCGGCGCATCGATCGCGTTCTCGAAGAATGCTTTGGGGTGCCACCCGATCCAGGTGTCCCGCTCCTTGATCTGAACGACCGGGCTGCCAAGAGCTGCGATGCCAATCACCGGATGCATAGGCGCCGCTCGATCTCGAACGAGCACGGCAATCGTGCGCCCGGGAGTGCTCGTGTACTGGTTTGACCAAGTGTGGCGGAAGTAACGCCAAATATCCTGTAGCCGAAACCCGGTGAGCTTGCAGCAGACGTCCTCCGTCACGAAGCTGAGGTACGGGTCGATGACCTTTCGGAGGGCTTCGGCGCGTCGCGATCCCGAGAGTTGGCGCGCCTTGCCGAGCGCGGCGGCGAGTTCCCGTCCATCACGCATGAGGGAGAAGACCGAAACGAACCGGTCGCCATGGAGACGCTGTCGTTCCATGTCCCGGACGAACCTAGCGACGGCCGGCTGCCCGAGTTGCTCGTCGCGCTTCAACAGCTCTTGCCTTCGGACGCGCTCCTTTTCCGCCTGGGGATCGGCGCGCAATTCCTCCGGCTGGCAGACTTCCACCTCCTGGTGGCGTACGCGGACTCGCCACTGCTGCCGCGCAAGATCACAGAGCACGCGGGTCGCGGCATCCAGGAGCGCCCGATCCTCGATCGCGGCGCGTTCGATGTCGGCGCGCGTGGCATCGAGAGCCTCCTTGACCGCGCTGGCCCGCGCCTCATCATCGAGAGAGAGACGTTGGATCTTCATTAGGGCCGAAGCGCAGTCGGCGAACACAGAGGTCGATCGCCTCTTCGGAGAGACTGGGGGTCGGAGGCGAATCCATGGTTCGCGGGACGTCATGCTCATCCGTCACCCGGTCAAGAAAGTCGCCAAGGTGTCGCTCCAAAGCTGACGCTGCCGCTCAAGCTGCGCGATCGCGCTCGGGTTGTCCTCAGTTGCCTCTGAGCGCGCAGCGGCGAGCAGCAGCAACTCCAGTTGCGCGCGCAGTTGCCGGTCACAAGGCGCATCCGACTCCGCGAGTTGCTTGTAGACCTGCTTGTAAAACGGGTGCTGCGGATTGAGCACGAGGATCAGACGCCCGTTCTGACGCGCGTAGTTGAAGAACGACGTGTCGCGGACGGGCGTCTCGACGATCTTGTACGCGACCCGAATCGCTGGATCACTGTAGGTCGGAGTGGGCTTGCGAAGCTCGGGGTGTCCCTTCTTGAGTTGGGCGATGACGCGCTGGTCGCGGTCGCGTGAACCAAAAGGGAGCGGCCGCAGCAGCTTCTCTCGCGCTGTCGCAAGTTTCTCCGACTCGGTGAAGCGCTCGGCAGCCTTCGCCGCGAGGTGAGCCTTGCGGGCGCGAGCGTTGAGCGCCCGTGCGGCGGCTTCGACATCCGGCGTGAGGGTCTCGATCAGGTATGTCTTCGGACGGACCTGCTGCTTCGTGTGAGTGATTCCAAACGCCTCGTCCAAGATGGGGTCGAATTGAATCTCGCATCGCCACCAGTCGTCGTAGTTCTCGCGCCTCTTGCCGCCCAGGAAGAACCACCCGTAGTCCACCTCGCGGCCACCGCGCACCATAGAGACGCCGGCGCCTTTTGAGATGCCGAGGCGGCGCTTCTCGTCGTTCGAGAGCCGGTGCCAGTCCGCGACGGGCAGTTCGGAAAAGGTGATCCGGACTCGGCCGACTGCGGCGATCTTGCCGTTCGGCTCTGCTGCCTCGACCTCGTAATCGATCGGCTGGCCGAAGAGCGTGGCGCCGGTGTGCATGGCGGCCGGGTTGAGGTAGAGGGGATCAATGGGCTCTACGCGGTCTCCGTTGACCGTGATCTTCACCCGATTGGTGAGGTAGTAGCGGAATTGGCGGCCGAGATCGTTGAGTAGCTTGCGCACGATGGTCGAGATGCGGCGGTTGTCGAGCCGGTCGCACCGCGACCAGACGACGATGGTCCCTCTGCGTCCGCTCGCGCCAGTTGGAGGGGCGACGCGGCACGGCGTCGGAACCTCGGTGATGTCGCCTGCCGCAATCTTGTCGACGTCGAGGTAACACACATGTACTTCACCCGGCGTTCGCCACGTGTAGACGGTGACCCGGCGTGCCTGGCTCAGAGAGCTGTTAGGAAGCCCCATTCCGTAGCGGCCCAGTCCCGTGCGGTCGTTGAAGCGAGTGGTGCCACCGAAGCGAAGCGCCGTCCTTAGAGTGAACGGATCCATGCCGGTGCCGTTGTCATGTACGAGGAGTTCGAGGGCGCCTGTGTCCCCGTCGGTCGCGTGGCCAACGGCGATCCGGATGCGCGTGGCATCGGCCTGAATCGCGTTGTCGACAAGCTCGGCGACCGCGCTGGACGTGCTCCTGTATCCCGAGTCGCGCGTAGCCTGAATGAAGCGGTCCACCGCGACGATGGAGAATTGATTCCCTCCGTTCATGCCGTCCTTGTTTTGTCCCTTGGGCTCCTTCGCCTTGGCCACGGTCAGCAACTTGGCCGCGCTGGCGCGGGTTAAACGCCCACTCCTAGCTCGCTGCGTCATCGAGAATCCTCCTCATCGCCGCCCGCGACTCGGGGACCATGTGCTCCACTCCCCCGGCATAGTTCGAGGCGTTATGCGGGCTCGCTGCCGGCCGTCTCTGGACCGTCATGTGACACCCGTTCTGCTTCGCCGCCTGACGCCGGCTCCTCGATCGCCGGTTCCTGCGCCAGGCCCTGATGGCCTGTGAGGTACGCCTCTGCTTGTTGCCGAAACCAGTCCTTGAGCGTAGTGCCGTCGAGCGTCAGCGCGGCATGGAGACGTTTCTTCAGCGCCGGGTCGACCTCGACAACGATCCTGCCGCTGAGGCCACGGGACATGTCCTGGGATCTCGGCTAGTTGTCAGGGGGTGGGTTCACTTCCAACCACATGCTCTATGTAACATAAGGCACTCCCATTCAGCAAGGTCGTAGTGTCCACTCTTCTGGACGGTCGGGTTGGCGGTGCTCGCAAGATCGGCACTCCTGCAACGACGGAACCCTGCCGCAGCGGCTCTACGACGGACGTGTGCACCGCCAGCCAGGGGTCGAAGAGGTGCGCAAGGCGCATGCGCTGGGTCTCGGACACCAGACGGAACAGCGCGGATCACCGTCGAAGTTCCACGGTCGCCCTCTGGCGACTCCGGACTACCGGACGGCCCTCGAACTGCTGACGGAAGCCGGCGTTGCCGACGGTGCACTCGACGACGACGTGGTTGCCCGTTACCGCGAGCGGACTGCGGCGGCCTCGTTGCCGGCGGCGGTCGACGACGTGCTCCGGCTGCTCGAGCACGACGGGTACCTCGAATCCCGGCCCGGTGGCGCGAGGTCGCCCATCGGGCTCGGCTGGGCCCTAGCAAGTGCAGGTACCTGGACATCCCGGCCGTGCCGCACGGGCACCGCCCATATCGGCTCCACTAGCGTCAGCTGCTGTGCAAATGCGACCGTAACCGACTGAAAAATAGCTGCTTAGCATTCGTGCGGGCCGCTTCAGCCGGTCAGGTACGTCTTGCGGAATCCGCCTCCGTCCCGCATATAGTGCAGGGATGGTTGCAGAGGCGCAGGCCGCCCCCAAACCCCACAGGACCAAGCGCCGGGGACGCCATCCCCACAACGCCCTCGCCCCCGCATTCGTCCGCTCCGCACCGCCCGGACACCACATCGACGGCAACGGACTCTACCTCTACGTGCAGCCCACTGTCAGGGCTGCAACTCTTGCCTGTCTGTCGAGTTACACCGGTCGTGCGGCACCGGCGACTGCCCGGACGCGTGGCGGACCGGCCGCGAACTGGGCAGATGAGCGGGCACGAACAGCTCTGACTGCCGACGATGCGACGAGGGTCGTTCGATCGGGCGAGTCGCGCTCCGGTCTGCCGCGTTCGGGATTGACAGGGTGCTGCGCGTTCGCTAGGATGGCGAAGAAATGGCGAATGCGACGCGCCGGCGAACAACAGAGTCGGCAGCGAGCGTCGGCTCCCGCGGAAGGCCGAAGGCGGAGCCGCCTGGGTGGCCCGAGCTTGGGGCCCCCGCCAAGCGCGTATCGTTCTCTCGTGTCTTCCTGAACGGCTTCAGTCTCCCGCCCTCGGATGCTTGCCGCGTCGTCTCGGTCAGTGGCGACGGCATGGAGCCGACGATGTCCGATGGCGACAAGATCCTCATCGACGCGCGATTCACCGTACTGGTCGATGGCCGGGTCTACACGGTGAGCACGCCGGAGGGCGTGGTCACGCGTCGGGCGAGGAGGTGGCGGCAGGGGTGGCTTCTCGTCCGGGACAAACCGGGCCGGCCGTCGATGGCGCTGCCGGCGAACGCGAAGGTGCTCGGCGAGGTTCGATGGGTAGCGAGAACGTTGCGCCCCGACGAACCGACAGACGAGTTGTTGGCCGCGCGTGGACCGGGCGCGTGCGGACCGGTCGCGGGCGGTTCAGCCGGTCCTGGCAAGCGGTAGATCGTCGTTCTTGACCTGTGCCAACGATCGTCGAACCGAGGGATTCCTCGACACCAACCTCGGTGCACTGGAGTTCAGCGATCCTGTCTCGCGATCGGGATGAGAGGATCAAGGATGATGGCGGTGGGCGCTGTGGGAAACCGCGATCCTGGCGGTTTTCCAAGCTCCTGTGGACGCACGCTGCGTCCATGGGAGCGGCGGCGTCCACGGCCGTGGCGCTCCGGAAGGTTAGAGTCATGCTGATCGGCAGCCTGTCCCGGCAGGTTGTACCCCAACATCTAAGGATGTTCCCGTGGCGTGCCTCGATCGGTGTGCCACGCGGCGTAGGCCAGAGCCTGGGGGATGTCGTCGCGTTCCAGATACGGGTACGCGGCCAGCACGTCCTCCGCGTCGTGGTCCGCGGCCAGCAGACCCACGGTGGTCCCAACCGTGACGCGAAGGCTCCGAATGCACGGGCGTCCTCCCATGACGTCTGGATCCTGCGTGACTCGATCCAGCCGGCTCATGGGATCGAGTCACGCGCCGCGTGGGGACGGGGTGACCGGCGGCGGGACGGAGGCCCCATGCTGCGCAGGAGGGCCAGGAGGCGCGAGCGGTGGGGTGACCGGGATCGCTTGGACCCCGCCTCCGCGGGTGCTAACTCTCCTGCTAACTTTTGGTGTCCGTCTGGGTCCAGATGGGTCCAAACGTGTCCGTTTTAGGTCATTCGACCGTAACCTGAACTCATGCGCGAAACCGGTGAAAACCCAAAGAAAAGGCCCGTTTTCTCGGGAAAACGGGCCTTGAGATTGGCGCGCCCGACAGGATTCGAACCTGTGGCCTTCGGCTCCGGAGGCCGACGCTCTATCCAGCTGAGCTACGGGCGCATCCTTTAGAATCAGTAACTTACCGAACTCTCCCGAAAGCTGCCAGCCGGCTCTGCCAGCCGAATCCCGTGCGGAACCGGCGCCGGCGACCGGTCCGCACGCTCCAGACGCGCGATCGCGTCGGCGTGCTTCTGCAACTGCGGCGGGGCGTAGATCATCGTCGTCTCGGGGTCCGTGTGCCCGTAGAGATCCTGGATGTCGGCCACGTCCGATCCCGTCCGCCGAAGCCCCGTCGCGAACGAATGCCGGATCTGATACACGGTGAACGCTGGACGACCCGCCTTCCGGGCCGCCCGCTCCAGCGCCTTGTTCGCACTCGGGCACGACCAGCGCCCGTAGGCCCGGGCGGCGGTGAATTCGCGCGCCGCCTTCATCCCTTCGCCGACCAGCGGGATAGCAGCCAGCCGTCCTCCCTTGCCGCGTGGCACGACGACGAACGGCGTCGGCTCGTTGAGGCGGAAGTCCTCCGGCTGCAATCGCGCCATCTGGGAAGGCCGCATGCCGGTCCAGTGCATGAGCCGTAAGCGTACTACGGTTTTGGACCCGGGCGTCAATTGCCCCAGCACGTCCGCGATGTGCGTGCGCTCGATCCAACGCGGCTTCGGTGGCGGCGGCGCGAACCGGACGAGATCCACGAATTCGGCCGCGGCGCGGCGGCCGTACAGGGTCTTGACGAGGTTCGTGAGCGCGTCGCGCCGATGGTTGCAGGCGGACGCGGACCGCGTCTCGCGCCACTGGCGCAGCCTGGTCATTGAGCGCGGCGGTGTACTGGGGCAGTTCCAGGGTTCGGATGTGGCCGAAGCACGCGGTCCAGAGATCGATGTGGTGTCGCCGGTCCGCGATGCTCACCGGCTCGCCGCTCACTTGCTGGAGATACCGCGCGGCGTCGTGAGCCAGGGTGTGCCGCTCGCCGGCAGGGACCGTTCGCAGGCTGGCTCGCAGCTCGTCGCGCTTCGCGCGGATCGTCTTGAGCGGCGTGCCGGCGGGGAAGCGGATCTCGCGCTGGACGCCGTTGACCTTGACGGTGGCGGCGAGCCCGTGGCGGTCGGGGTAGACGCCCTCGGCGACGCGGACACGGCGGCGGCCAGCCGGCTTGGCGGCCTCGGCCTTCCGGGTGCGGCGCTTCGTTGCCGCGGCATCGGCTTGGGTGGCGGTCTGGTTCATGGTCGGCTCCTTCATGCGAACGTCCTCGCGGCCCACTTGACCTCGCCGACGATCTCGGCGTCGGACGGCCAGCGCCTCGTAGGCCAGGCGTGCTTGTTGGGGTTGTCGCTGACGATCCGCGAGGCGCCTGACGGGTCCTTGCCGGCGCGCTTGACGACGAGGCCGTCGGCGGTGCGGATCACGAATATTCGGCCTGTGCGCCGGCGGCGGGCGGCGAGGTTGCCGAGGATCGAGCAGCCGTCGACGAGGGTCGGCTCCATCGACTCGCCGCTGACCTCGATGACCCGGCAGTTGCGGGCAACGAGGCCGTGGCGGGCGAGCCACGCGCGGCGCAACTTCACGCGCCCGGTCACCCGTTCCTGCTTGACGACGGCCCCGTCACTGGCGGCCGAGGCCAGCTCGGAGACGCCGACGTAGTCGCCGTCGTCGAAGGCCGCGACGCGGGCGGCCGGGTCGTCGAGGCCCGCCGCGGCAGTGGCGGCGGCCAACTCGCGGGCGAGCTCGGCGGCGGGCCGCAGGTCGTCGGTGAGCCCGAGCAGGAAGTCGCTCGACACGTCGAGCGCCCGGGCGGCGGCGGCGATCTTGTCGAGCGCCCAGCCGGACCTGCCGCGCTCGACGGTGAACGCCTTTGGCGCGAGCCAGGCCTCGGACGAGAAGCGGGCCACGCCGAAGTGGCCCGAGGACTCGGTGGTGGTGCACGACAGGCGGGTGCAGAAGTTCAGGGTGAGGCCCGGCGACGACCGGCTGAGGCTGGGGTGGAGACTGGTGAGCGGTAATGTCTACTGCGGCTACGTGATCAAGTGGCGAGAGACCGGCTCGGGCGAGTGCAGAGCCGCGATTCATTGGGAGGGGCGACAGCCCGAGGTACACGATCACCGGGCTGAAGGCGGGCACGAGCTACGACCTGCAGGTGTACGTGCAGTCCGGCTACAGGAACATTGCTCCCGGGCTGGCCTTCGAGAAGACGATCAGTACGACGGGGACGCGCAGCGCCCCGGAGCCGGCGCCCCCCGCGCTGGAGTGGGCGCGGGTGAACGGCGCGGAGTTGGCGCTGCGCTTCGACAAGGCGCTCGACGGGTCGTCGTCGCCGGCCGCGTCGGCGTTCGCGGTGAGCGTGGCGGGCAGCGCGCGCAGCGCCTCGGCGGTGGCGGAGAGCCAGGACACGGTGCCGCTGACGCTGGCCTCGGCGGTGGCGGCGCGAGGCGGTGACGGTGGGCTACACGCCGCCGTCGGCCAACCGGCTGCGGGCCGCCGGGGGCGGCGCGGAGGGGGCGGCGTTCTCCGGGCAGGCGGTCGGGAACAACACGTCGCTGTCCCCGCCCGGGGCGCCCCACGGGGCTGAGCGCGGCGGCGGCCGGCCGGACGGCGGTGGCGCTGTCCTGGACGGCGCCGGTGGCCGGGTCGGGGCGCGCGGCGGTGAGCGGCTATGAGGTTGTGGCAGGCGGCCGGAGGCGGCGCGTTGGGGGCGTGGACGGCGACCGGCTCGACGGGCACGAGCCACGAGGCCGGGGGGCTGAGTCCGGGGACCGACTACCGTTTCGAGGTGCGGGCGACGAGCGCGGCGGGCGCGGGCGCAGCGTCCAATGCCGCGACGGCGACGACCGAGGCGCCGCCCCCGCCGCTGACGGCGAGCGTCTCGCAGGCTCCGGGCGAGCACGACGGCGGGGAGTTCGCGGTGCGGGTCCGCTTCAGCGAGGATGTCGAGACGAAGGCGAAGGCCGCCCGGTTCCAGGTCGATGGCGGGTCGGCGAAGGCGCGGCGGTGGAGGGAACGGCGAGACCTGTGGCAAGTCAAGCTCCGGCCCGACTTGTACGCGGCGGTGACGCTGACGCTCCCGGGGGCGCATCTTTCGGACGGCGAGGCGACCGGGACGATCGAGAACACGGACCTGATGCCGGCGGCGCTGCTGGCGCGGTTCGGGGCGGGCGACGGCCGAGCAGGTCGAGCACATCGAGGAGCGAATGGCGGCGGGCTGGTCGACGGCATGGAGGCGGTGATTCATCAGACCAGGACAACCGAGGGTGTGCGGCACGTCGAGCAGAGGTCCGCGTCCGGGGACTACGACGCAAGCGAGAAACCGCTGGGTCGTCGGACCGGTCTGGCCACCGCCGACAGCGCGATCGGAGAGTGCTGGAGCGGGGCCATCGCTGTCGAGGCGGTCATCGCGATCGGCATCGCCGCAGCGACACGGGGGGAGGCGAACGAGATGAGTCGCTGGCCGGTTCCGCCGACTGCTGAAAGAGGTCCGGCGGCCGGCTTGATTCTCTGGACGCTCGCGGACCATCGCCGGTTCGAGTTGATCGCGTGCTGCACGGCGTGCGAGCGGTACGTCGTGCTGGAGCACGCGGCCTTGGCACGGATGACGGAGCGTGAAGGAAGTGACCCGGAGGTGCAGGCCCCGATTCGGGTGGAGAAAGGGAGGAGTTCGACGAGGCGAATCGGTGAGCTGTTCCGGACCGGCCGCCCCGGGCCGACCACCAGCGGATCGCCGAGCGGATCATCAAGGCGCTGAAGGAAGGGACCGCGTCTTCAACGAGGGCGGTGAGTCGATGTGCGGTGGCCTACGCTCGACGCCTCTGCGGCTTCGCGAGTCGCAGACGACCCTGGACGCACCAGTCGAACGAATTGCCAGCCGCGGCTTGAGCAGCCATCCCGGGTCTGCGAGCGACCCTGCCAGGTAGGCGACGATCTGGTGCAGTGACGGACCATGAGTCGGATCATGTCGGGCAAGTCGTCGGCCAGACGCTGTCGAAAGGAGGCAACGCCCGCCAGGGCGGCTCAACGGTGGCGTCGGTCGCGGGCTTTCACGATGTTGCCGCGCGGTGCTGGATCTTGCGGGCTTGAGCGGGGCGATTTGCCTACATAGTGCCGACACAGCCGCATTTGCCTATCTCGCTAAACCCCTGTAAGTTGTTGATTCTATTGGAGCCGGAGAGTGGACTCGAACCGCTGACCTGCTGATTACGAAGCAGCTTACCGAGCTGGATCACGAGGAACACCGACTGCTCGACGCCTATCGTCAGGCCGGACTCGTCGACCTCGATAAACTCCGGCAACGTCCGCAATCCCGTGTTCGTGCTCGACGAGATCGACTGCCTGCAGGATGCCGGCGCGGCGGCGGCGCTGCTCGACGCGCTCGACCGGGCATCTGGGGCGAGCTTCCGCGACCACTGCCTCGACCTGCCGCTCGGCCTGTCCGAGGCGCTCTTCGTGGCCACGGCGACGAGCCTCATCGGCAACGGTGGGCACGTGCCCGCGCGGGTGGCGACCCCGCGACCCCGCGACCCCGGTAACCGTTCGGTGGAGCCGGTATGGACATGCGGCCGGCCCAGCCAGACGCGCCGTCGGCCTCCGGAGCAATCCGTGCAGACTGACCAGCTCGGACTGCGGGGCCATCGCGTTCTTCGCTGCACGGCGCGCTTCCTGGCGCCGCCCACTTCAACTCGTCCGCGCTCTTCTCGGCTGCGGGGTTCACGCGTCGACCGCCCAGTTGTCGGTCCGCTATACCGGCTTGGCCGAACGGTTACCGACCCCGGTAACCGTTCCGCCAAGCCGGTATCTGGCTGC
>Ga0209543_1001182_pt1 | contig 25578 bp, 15 predicted proteins | sample MesohylFT_FD_187296 | JGI IMG/M metagenome (GOLD analysis project Ga0209543, IMG submission 187296) | Host-associated microbial community of the marine sponge Aplysina aerophoba from Gulf of Piran - sponge mesohyl, lysed by freeze-thaw... | ecosystem: Host-associated > Porifera > Sponge >...
GCCACCGCTCGGGCACGAGCGCCGAGAAGCGGCTGGCTCCACCGAGCGTGAAGGTTTCCGTCGTCGCGCGCACGATGCCGTCCACGGCTACCGCCAGCTCCGTTCCAGTGGCCACATCGGGTTCGATCCGACCGCCGACCAGACTCGGCACGAAGCCGCTCTCGGGGTTCACGTCGTCGTAGCTGTGTCGCGCGGTGAGAATGGCGCGAACGTCGCGGAAGCTCTCACCGTCCGGAGCTTCCCCGATGAAGTCGGCGGCCGGACGGCCCAACAGATCCGGCCTCGGCCCGGCCGCGAAGACGCCGTCGAACGGGTCCCCGGAACCGGGCGGCGACGCGGTATCCGTGCCGAACAACCGGTGGAGCCGATCGAGCGTGCCCTGGCGCCTGGCCGGATCCGTCCGGAAGCTCAGCGTCGGTGGCGTGGGCGGCGCATAGCAGCACACGGTGAGCTTCCGTTCCGATGCGTCGCCGAGGAGCCGGCCGTCGACTTCCCAGGGCGGCTCGGCGGCAAGTACCTCACCGATCGCCGGCAGGATGTCGATCGTCTGGACCACGTGCCCGACGATTCGTCCCTCCTGCTGGTCCGGCCGTTTGACGAACAGCGGCACCTCGAGGAGTTCCTCGAAGTCGGCTTCCGTGGGCGCCCGGCGCAGCGCTCCGGCACGGAAGCCATGATCCGCCGTGACGACGATCAGGGCCCGATCGTAGAGGCCGATGCGCCTGAGGCCGTCCATGATCCTGCCCAGGACGCGATCGGCGTAGCCCACCTGGAGCATGTGCCGCTGGACACCCTGGATGTAGAGCCACTCGTCCTCGGGCACCTGCGGATCGTCGAGACCCGGAGGAATCACCGGCGCGCCGGCGGGAACGTACTCCCGGCCCGAGGGAAGGTACCGGAACGGAACATGGGGCAGGTTCAGGTGCAGGTAGTACAGCGCCGGCCTGCCGTCCCGACTTCGTTCCAGCTCGAGGAGAAAGCTGTCGACGACACGCGGAACGTCCTGGTGGAGGCCCCGGCGGCCCACATCTTCCTCGGGCTCTCCCGGTCGACGCCGGTCACGGAATCCGGTCCAGGTCTGGTCGACCTCCGGCAGACCGGTCCGGAGGGCCGGCGGCAGCAACAGGTGGCCGTACACGACGCCGAGGTCGTCCGCCACGGCGGCAAGACTCTCCCCGCGGCCAACCGGCGGCGGCTGGTCGCAGACGGCCGGCGGACAAAGGATGGAGAACGCTTCGTACGCGACAATCCTGTAGCCGCCCCGGCCCAACCATGAGAAGAGGTTCCGCGGGTGGTCGCGGTGGTGCGCGATCGCATCGGGCTGAGGCAACCTGCCTGTCAGCAATGTGGGTATTGCCTTCTCCGTCTGGCTGGACGTGGTCAGGGCCCGCGGGTACCAGTCGGCGCCTGCTGAAAGAGAGGCGAAGGAGGGATAGCGGCGATCGTCGATCGAGCCGTCCGGCAGTTGAATCGAACTTGTGGGCAGTTCGTCGAAGACGACGAACACGATTGGCGTGTCCGACGGGATCTCGGGCGCCTCGGCGACCCCGCCGCCGGGATCGACGGCGGGTCCCGTCAGGAACAGATCGTGAACGCCCGGCCGAAGAAGGAAGACAAGCGGAGCAACAACCGCCGCGGCAGCCGTCACGCTGACGAGGCTCGAGAACAGGCGGTAGCGGCGCAGGCAGAACACGGCGCCGGCGCCTCCCGCAACCGCCAGCACCAGAGCCGCCGCGACCGGCAGCCCGTGGGTCAGTTGGAGCAGGAAGGCCGCCGCAAGCAGGGCTCGCATGCCGTCCAGCCACAGACGCCCCACGCTGCTCCGGTGTACGGCGGGGAAAGCGAGCGGCGCCGCCAGGAGCGCCGGGATCCCGACCGCGAGGCCCAGCGCCAGGGCAGCGAGCGGAACCCCCGTCAGCCGGTGAGCCACCAGGAAGCCCGGCTCTCCGCCGATCAGGTCGAGGACCGGTTGCGCTACGGCAAACGCCCACAGACCGAAGAGTTGCGCGATCGGGATGAGGCGGCCCGGGTTTCCCCTGCCGCTTCCTGCGGAAGCCCTCTCGTTCTTCGGCTCCCGTGGATAGGGGTTCTCCCTGAGGATGGCGCGGCGCATGGACCAGGCGCCATGCTAAGCGCTACGCGCCCGGCTCAGATCAGCAGGCCGGCGATCGTCGCCGTCTGCAGGCAGGCCAGGGTGCCGGCGATCATCGCGCGCAGGCCGAGGCTCGCCAGCTCGCTCTTGCGCTCCGGGGCGATGCTGCCGATGCCGCCGATCTGGATCGCGATCGAGGAGAAGTTCGAGAAGCCGCACAGGGCGTAGGTGGCGATGACCTGGGACTTCTCGGACAACTGACTCTCGGCCGAGATGTCCTCGAAGCGGGAGTAGGCGACGAACTCGTTGGCCGCGGTCTTCAGGCCGAGGAGCGTTCCCACCGCGTCCGCCTCCGCCCACGGCACCCCCATGACCCAGGCCAGGGGCCGGAACAGGAAGCCGAGGATCATCTCCAGGTTCAGGCCGGGCAGCCCGATCCAGCCCCCCACCGGCCCGAGCAGGCCGTTGACCAGCGCGACCAGGGCGATGAAGGCGAGCAGCATGGCGCCGACGTTGATCGCCAGCTTCATCCCGTCGCCGGCACCCTGGGCGGCGGCATCGATCATGTTGGCCCACGGTGTCTTCACCTTGAAGTCCGTGTCCGCCGAGACCCGATCCGTTTCCGTCTCCGGGATCATCAGCTTGGCCATGACCAGGGCCGCCGGCGCCGACATCACGCTGGCGGCGATCAGGTGGCCGGCCGGAATGCCCATCCCGACGTAGGCCGCCAGCACGCCCCCGGCGACCGTCGCGAAGCCGCCGGTCATCACCGCCATCAGCTCCGAGCGGGTCATCTTGCCCACGTAGGAGCGGATCAGTAGCGGCGCCTCGGTCTGGCCGACGAAGATGTTGGCCGAGGCGGACAGCGACTCGGGACCCGAGGTGCCCATCACCTTCGTCATCACGACGGCGAAGACCTTGACCACGCGCTGAATGACGCCGACGTGGTAGAGCACTGCGACGACGCTCGAGAAGAAGATGATCGTCGGCAGCACGCGGAAGGCGAATGGGACGTGGTCGAACCCCTCGCCGAAGACGAACCGTGAACCTTCGTCGGCAAAGGTCAGGAAGGTCGTCACCACATCCGTGGCGACGGCGAAGAACGCCTCGCCCGGGGCTGTCTTCAGGATCAACAGCGCGAGGGCGAACTGGATCGCGATGCCCGTGACAACGGTCCGCCAGCGGACCTTGAAGCGGTTCGTGGAGATCAGCCAGGCGATGCCCGGGATGACGAGGAGCCCGATCAGACCAGTCATCTAACGACTGACCGCCGAGTCGGCTACGGTCCGCTTTCCTTCAGGAAACTGTAGTAATCGCTGCTGGTCGAGAGCACCAGCCAGGTATTCGGGTCGATCGTCTTCTCGAAGGCCTCCATCGTGCGCAGGAACTCGTAGAAGTTCCTCGACTGGGCAGACTGGTTGTAGGCCGAGGCGTAGATTTCGGTGGCCGACGCGTCGGCCCGGCCCCGGATCTCGGTCGCCTCACGGTAGGCCTCGGACTCGATCCGCTTCAGGTCGCGATCCATGTTGCCGAGAATCTCCGACGCCTGGCCCTGGCCCTGGGAGCGGAAGCGGTCAGCGATGCGCTGGCGCTCGGAGATCATCCGGTTGAACACGTCCGGCTCGACCTGCTGGCCGTAGTTGATCCGGCGGAACTGGACGTCCAGTACTTCGATGCCGAGATCCGCGGTCCGCTCCTGGGCCGCGGCCAGAATGTCCAGGCGGATCTTGTCGCGGCCCGTCACGATCTCCTCCAAGCCGTCCTCGGCGTCCGGATAGGACTCGTCCGCCGCCGCCTCCCGGTTCGAACTGCGGATCACTTCGATCAGGTCGTGATTCGCGATCGCGTTACGGGTTTCGCCGTCCAGGATGTCGTCGAGCCGGGACTGCGCGCCGCGCTCGTCGCGCAGGCGCTGGAAGAACAGGAGCGGGTCGGATATCCGCCACCGGGCGTACGTGTCGACGAAGATGAATACCTTGTCGCGGGTGGGCAGCTCCTCCGCGGAGCCCTGCCACTCCAGGAAGCGCCGGTCGAAGTGTTGCGCCTTCCGCCAAGGCAGCTTGAACTTGAGTCCCGGCGTGTCGATCGCGTCGCCGACCGGAGCGCCGAACTCGGTGATGATCGCCTGGCGGTCCTCCCGCACGACGAACAGCGACAGGTTCGCCACCAACAGCAGCACCAGGACCAGGAACACGACGACGATCCTCTTCATGGCGACCCCTCCCCTGCCTGCTGGGCCCCGACCTGCTGCGTCCTGGCCGCGCTGACGCCCTCGAAGCTCATGATCGGCGTCAGGCCCTCCACGTCCTCGTCGACGACGATCTTCCGGCCCACGCGGGGCAGTACCCGCTCCATCGTCTCGATGAACATCCGCTTGCGCGTGACCTCCGGCGCCTGGCGGAACTCCGAGTAGAGGGCGTTGAAACGCGTCGCGTCGCCCTGGGCCCGGTTGACCCGGTCGAGCGCGTAGCCCTCCGCCTGCTGGATCGTCTGCAGCGCCCGCCCCTGGGCCCGTGGGATGACCCGGTTGTACTCCGCCTCCGCCTCGTTGACCAGCCGCTCGAGCTCCTGCTCGGCCTGGTTGACCGCGTTGAAGGACGGCTTGACCGGCTCGGGCGGATTGTTGCTCTGGAGCACCACCTGATCGATATCGATCCCGGTCTCGTACTGGTCGCAGAGTGCCTGCAATTCGAGCTTGACCGTGCCCTCGATGTCGGCCCGGCCGACCGTGAGCACCTCGTTCACGGTCCGGTCGCCGACGACCTTGCGCATGACCGCCTCGCTCATGTCGCGGAAGGTGTCGCCCAGGTTACGGACCCGGTAGAGGTACTGGTACGGGTCGACGACCCGGTACTGGACCACCCACTCGACCACCGCCGCGTTCAGGTCGCCGGTGAGCATGTTCGCCTCTTCCGCGTTGCCCACGAAGGAGCTGCGGACCGCCACGCTCTCGCTGCGGAAACCGAACTCCTGCTTCAACTGGCGCCTGACCGGCACCTTTTCCAGGCTGTCGACGAGCGGGATCTTGAAGTTCAGGCCCGGCTCCGTCGTGCCCGCGTACTTCCCGAGACGGAGGATCACTCCCACCTCCTCGGGCTGCACCGTGTAGACGCTGGACAGGATCAGAAGCCCTGCCAGCACAACCAAAGCGACGATCTTCAGGCCGCCCAGCCGGTCACGCAGGACCTTCCCCACGTTCTCGAGGTCGAGCGGGCTGTCGCCGCCGGGAAATTTGTCTGCCATAAGGGCCGAGGCTATGCGATCGGCACCCCGATGACAACCGATGAAGCGTCGAAAGGCACCATCGCGGAAAGAGAATCGGGCGGCCCCCCGCCTCATCTCGCGCCCGTGCCTCCAGACGGTAGGCTCGCCGCCATGCCGCCGCGCTTCGACGACGACGCGAGGACGCTCCGGCTGTCCGTCGCGGACCTGCTCGACCACCGCGCCGCCAGACACCTCGGATTCGCCAACCGCGGCGGCTTCGAGCGGCTCTGGGTCGGCCAGGCGATCCACAGCCGCTACCAGGAGCGGGCGATGGAGCGGGAACCGAGCTACCGGCGGGAAGTCGAGCTCTCGCTCGAGTTCGACCACCGCGGCTGGCAGGTCACGCTGACCGGCCGCGCCGACGGCGTCTACCGGGCCGCGGACGGCAGGCTCGCCATCGAGGAGATCAAGTCGGTGCGGCCGAACGCCGAGCCCTCGCCCGGACTGCTGGCGACCTACCGGCGCCAGGCCGCGATCTACGCCTGGATCCTGAGCCGGTCCGGCGCGAACGGCTCCTTCGCGGTCGCCGACCAGTCTTCGAACGGCCACGTCGAGGGCAACGGCTTCCCCGTAATCCGTGCCGAGCTGGTCCTGATCGAGATCGGTACCGCCGAGATCGAGCGTCTCGAGGTCGAACTCGACTGGAAGGAGCTCGAAACCGGCATCCGGATGACGCTCAATGCCCTCGTCCACGACTACGAGGCGGCCCGAGCGCACCGCCAGCGGCGCCAGCTCGCCGCGGAACGGCTCGAGTTCCCCTTTCACCAGCCGCGGCCCGGCCAGCAGGAAATCGTCGACCGCGCGGGTCTCGCCGTGGAGCAGCGCGAGCACCTGCTGGTCCAGGCGCCGACCGGCCTGGGCAAGACCGCCGCCATCCTGTACCCGGTCCTGCGCGAGGCGCTCGCCCGCGACCTGCGCGTGTTCGTCCTCACGGCGAAGAACACTCAGGCCGCGATGGCGAACCGCGTCCTCGACCTGCTGAACCGCGAACGCGCCTTCCATTCCCTGCATCTGCGGGCCAAGGCGCGGATGTGCGCCAACGACGAGATCATCTGCCACGAGGACTACTGCCAGTACGCACGCGACTACTACGTCAAGCTGCAACGCAGCCAGCTCCTCCCGAGATTGCTTGAGGAGCACAGTCTGCTGGAGCCGGACGCGATCTACGCCGCCTCGAAGGGCACTCGGGTCTGCCCGTTCGAGGTCAGCCTGGAACTCGGGCGCCAGGTCCAGGTCGTCGTCGGCGACTACAACTACGCCCTGGACCCCTTCGTCAAGCTGACGGAGTTCCAGGGCGACGCGGACCTCTCCGGAACGGTCCTGGTCGTCGACGAGATCCACAACCTGATCGACCGCGGCCGCGGCTACTACAGCCCGGAACTGACCGCGAAGAGCTGCCGCGACGCGGCGGCGGGACTACGCGCGGTCGGCCGCGGCACGGAGGGCGGGCCGACCGGGCGCCTGCGCGAGCTCTGCGCCGACCTCGAGGACCTGATCCGCACCCGGGTCGACGAGCAGCTCGATCGTCCCAACCGCGACGCGGTCGCCGAAGGCGCCGCCCCGGAGGAGGAACTCTGGCGCCTGCGTCCGGCCTTCGACCGCGGCTTCGTGGACTACCTGGAGTTCCGCCGCGACACCCGCTCGTTCGCCGCGAACGACGCCTTCGTCGATCTCTACTTCAAGCTGCTCCGATTCCTCAACACCCTCCAGCTCGCCTCCTCGCCGAAGCACCTCGAGTCCTTCAGCTTCCTCTTCCGGCGCACCGCCGGCGAACCCGGCTTCAGCCTCCTGTGCAAGGACGCGAGCGCCTTCCTCGGCGCGACGATCAACCGCTGCCGGTCCTGCATCGGCCTGTCCGCGACCCTTCAGCCGTTCGAGTTCTACCGTGACCTGCTCGGCTTCGACGACGCGCGGACCTCCACCCTCGAGGTGCCGAGCGCCTTTCCCGCCGGGAACCGCCAGATCGTCGTCGACACGTCCGTCACGACGACCTACCGCACCCGCGAGAACAACTACGGCCCGATCGCCGAGCGGCTGGCGGAGTTCGCCCGCTCCGTGCCCGGGAACTCGATGGCGATCTTCCCCAGCTACCGGTTTCTCGCCGAGGTCGAGGAACGGCTTCCCGACTGCGGCCGCAACGTGGTGGTACAGCAGCAGACGACCAGCGAAGCTCGTCGCCAGGAGGTTCTCGACGCTCTGACGAGTCCGCTTGCCGGCGACACGCTGCTGCTCGCGGTCGCTGGCGGCGTGTTCTCCGAGGGCGTCGACTACCCCGGCGACGCGCTGCTCGCGGTCGCGGTCGTCGGACCCTGCCTGCCGGCCGTGACCGTGGAACAGAAGCTGCTCCAGGCCTACTACGACGAGCGCTTCGAGCGCGGTTTCGAGTACGCCTTCGTCGTGCCGGGGATGACCCGCGTCGTCCAGGCCGCGGGAAGACTGATCCGCTCCGCCGACGACCGTGGCGTGATCGCGCTGTTCGACCGCCGCTTCCTCCAGCGGCCCTACCGGAAGCACCTGCCCGCCGAGTGGTGGCCGGGTTCCGCCGACGTCGAAGGCGCCGACCTCGCCGGCCACCCCGCCACCGCCGCGGCGGCCTTCTTCGGCGCATGACGGGTCTCCTCCAGCGCATCGAGCGCTTCGTTGGCGCCGGCGGGGGCAGCTTCGACGAACTCGCCCCGGCCGCGGCCCGCTTCGGGTACGAGCGCGTCGAGCCCTACCGCCGCCTGTGCCAGCGCCGCGGTCTCTCCTCCGAAGCCCTGGACGACTGGCGGGCGGCGCCGCCCGTGCCGACCTCCGCCTTCAAGTCGCTGCGCCTCGCCGCAGCCGAGCCGCGGGAAGTCTTCCGCAGCAGCGGCACCACCCGCGGGGCGGAGCGACGCAGCGTCCACTACCACCCCTTCCCCGACCTCTACCGGACCGTGATCGACGCCTCCTTCGCCGCCGCCTGCCTGCCGCCCGGCCACGCGCGGCTACCGAGCCTCTCGCTCATCCCCGATCGCGCCGCGGTCCCCGACTCGAGCCTCTCCTTCATGGCGGCCCATGTCTTCGAGCGCCACGCCGCGCCCGGCAGCGCCTGGGCCGTGTCGCAAGGCGGGATCGACGTGGAGCGCGCGCGCCGCTGGCTGCAGCGTCGGCCCGACGGCGAGCCGGTGCTGATCCTCGCCACCGCCCTCGCTCTCGTCCTGCTGCTCGACCACCTGGAGAGCGAGCCGGCCAACGCGCTCCGGCTGCCGGCCGGGAGCCGCGTGTTCGAGACCGGCGGCTTCAAGGGCCAGCGACTCGAGACGACGCCGGAGGACGTCCGGCGCCGCGCCCGGTCCCTGCTCGGCCTGAACCGGGACGCGATCGTCCGCGAGTACGGCATGACGGAGCTGACCAGCCAGGCCTACTCCCGTCCCGGCGGCGAGCTGCTGCGCACGCCGCCGTGGATGCCGTTCCGGGTGCTCGACCCGGAGACCCTGGAGGAAGTCGAGGACGGCCGCACCGGGCTGCTCTCCTTCTTCGACCTCGCCAACCTCGGCTCCGTCTGCCACGTCCTGACGGAAGACCTCGGCGTCAGGGAAGGCGACGCCTTCCGCCTGCTCGGCCGCGCCACCGGCGCCGAACTCCGCGGCTGCTCCCTGACGGCCGAAGAACTGGGTGCAGCGTGAGGTCCGCCGCGGGCCTCGCCGCCGCCGCGCCCGCCCTCCGCGCCATCCCCACCGACGACCTCCTCGCCGCCTGGAACGACACACTCACCGCCTTCCTCGACGCCGAGAGCCCCGAGCGCCGCCAACTCGACCCCGACCTCCTGGCCGCCACCGGGCTCTCACCCGCCGGCCTCGACCGCGGTCTCCGCACGATCGGCGCAGGCATGCGCGGCCAGCCCGCGGCCGCCGAACTGCACCGCCCACACCGCCAGCAACATGACGGCTTCAGCCTCGTCATCCTTCCGGCCAGCCCGCCGGGCCTGATGCTCCAGTCCCTCCTCCCGGCCCTGGCCGCGCGCGCACCCGTACTCTTCAAGGCCTCCAGCGCCGAGCCTTACTTCGCCCCGGCCTTCCTTGCCGCCCTGGGCCAATGCCTGCCCACGCTCCGCGACGCCTACGCCGCCGCTACGTGGACCGGCGGCAACGAAGCGATAGAGACGCCACTCCGCGCCGCCGCCCGGCTCGTCGTGGCCTACGGCGGGGAGGCAACGATCGACGCCCTCCAGTCCGCCGCGCCTCGGCGGCTCATCGCCTTCGGCCCGAAGCTCAGCCTCGGCTGGGTCGGCGCCGACGCCGACCTCGATCGAGCGGCCCACGGCATGGCCCTCGACATCGCACTCTTCGACCAGCGCGGCTGCCTGTCCGTCGAGGCCGTACTCGTCGAGCAGACCGCGGCCGAGCCCTTCGCCGCCGCCCTCGCCAACGCCCTTTCGGCACTGGCGACCGAACTCCCGCCCGGCCGCAGCAGCGCCGCCGAGCGCGCCGGCGTCCGCCTCGCCCGCGAGGACGCAGATCTCCGCAACCTCGCCTGGTACGGCGACGCCCTCGACACCGGCACCGTGATCGTCGAGACCGACGTTCGGATCAGCCCCTCACCCGGCCTCCGCACCGTCCGCATCCACGGCGTCTCCGAACTCCCAACCCTGGTCGACTGGAACGGTCGTCTCCAGGGCATCGCGTTCGCTGGCCGCATGCCCGCGACGGTCCGCCGCGCCTTCGAGCAGGCCGGCGTCTCCCGCTTCGCCCCCGCCGGCCAACTCCAGGCGACCGACGCCGCCTGGCGCAACGGCGGCATCGACCTGGCCGCCGAGTTCGCAGGCCGCGAGAACCGGGAATCGAAGCTCACGCGTGGCCTGGATCGAACGCACGACCGCTACGCCGGCACCTTCCGGCGTCTGGCTGAATAGGCCGTCTGTCTGGAGGGCCGCTCGCGCCGCGTATGACTACGGTCCGGGCGGCAGCCCCGACACCGTCTCGACGACCACCCCGTCCTTCACCCGGAACGACCGGGGCAGCGTCCGGTACAAGGGATTCAGGAACGTCGGCGGCGCCTCGCGGATCTCGAAGGCCGGGCCGTAGGACCAGAAGAACGTGCGGTTCTCGTCCGGCGTCGCGGAACTGAGCACCCACATCCGGCCGCCGTCGAAGACATGCTGGTTCAGGCCGTCGACGGCCTTTCCCAGGTCCTCGTCGAGGTCGGCGATGACCAGCCAGTGCTCCCCTTCCGCGAGCTCGGGCACGACGGTCGACAGGCACAGCCGGCTGTCGCCGTCGCCGCTGCAGATCCCGTCGATCGCAAGATCCGGCTTCAGCCGTGTCGCGAGGTTGTCGAGCGGCAGGTCCGGCGCCGCGCGGGCGAAGGCGAGCAGACCCACGGTCAAGGTGCCGACGACCGCGAATCGGAGCCACGGCAGGCCGGAAACCGCGCGCCGGCCCAGGAAAGCGAGCGCCAGCGCCGGGACCATGAGCGCCAGGTCCTGCCAGAAGGCCTCCGCCGGCGTGCGTTCGACCAGGTTGCCGAAGCAGCCGCAGCCGGCCTCGTCCTCGGTCGCGATGCCGCGCAGGTCGCGGTAGTAGGTGCGTCCGGTCAGGAACAGGAAGAAGGCGACGAGGAGCGCCGAGGGCCCCAGCACCCAGATCCGGCGCAGACCGAGGATCAGCGCGCTGCCCAGCCCGACTTCGAGCGCCAGCGCGATCACGGTGACCACCGCGGCCGGCAGCAGGAAGTCGAGACCCTCGATCTCGATCTGGCTCACGAACGCCTGCGGGTCGAGTGCCTTGACCGCGGCGCCGAAGACCAGGACCGCGCCCAGGAAGGCGCCGCCGGCCCATCCGACCACGCTCAAGAGCAGCTCGGAGCGGTCGCCGGGCGATGCCGCGCGGGTCTTCCTGCGGGCCCTACCGGTCATGGCTCGCTTTAGTCGGTCCGTGATCCATCCCGTTGCTAGTCTGCCGCATTAGGGCGGCGGGCACTACCCCATGATCTCCATCTCAAACGTCGGCAAGAGCTTCGGCGAGCAGACCCTGTTCGAGGGCGCGAGCCTGCGTTTCGCGAAGGGCCAGCGCTACGGCATCGTGGGCTCGAACGGCTCGGGTAAATCGACGCTCCTGCGCATGCTGACGGGCGATGAGCCGACCAGCGAAGGCTCGATCTCGGTGCCGAAGCGCTGCCGGCTGGGGGTGCTCAAGCAGGACCACTTCGAGTACGAGCAGGACACGATCCTCGACGTCGTGATGATGGGCAATGCCGAGCTCTGGCAGGCGATGGTCGAGAAGGACCGGCTGCTGGAGCGGGCCGCCGAGCACTTCGACGGCGACCGCTACGCCGCCCTGGAAGAGGTCGTCATGCGCTGGGACGGCTACTCGCTCGAGTCGCGGGCGGCCGAAATCCTGGAGGGGCTGGGGATCGAAACGGAGGTCCACCGCGAGCCGCTGTCGATCCTCTCCGGCGGCTTCAAGCTCCGCGTGCTGCTGGCCCAGACCCTGGCCGCCGCGCCCGACGTCCTGCTGCTCGACGAGCCGACGAACCACCTGGACATCCTCTCGATCCGCTGGCTCGAGAAGTTCCTCTCCGAGTTCAAGGGCGTCGTCCTCGTCGTCTCACACGACCACCGGTTCCTCGACAACGTCTGCACGCAGATCGTCGACATCGACTACGAAACCCTCACCGTCTACCCGGGCTCCTACTCGAACTTCGAACGGAAGAAGGTCGAGGAACGGGCGCGCCGCGAAGCGGAGATCTCCCAGCGCCAGCAGGAGATCGACCACCACCAGAAGTTCGTCGACCGCTTCCGGTACAAGGCGAGCAAGGCGCGGCAGGCCCAGAGCCGGGTGAAGCTGATCAACCGGATCTCGATCGAGCCGTTGCCCCAGACCTCGCGCCGCTACCCGCTGTTCCGCTTCCAGTCGCGGCGACCCTCCGGCAAGCGCGTACTGACCCTCGAAGGAATCTCGAAGAGCTACGGCGACAACCACGTCCTCGAAGACGTCTCGCTCGAGATCGGCCGGGGCGAGCGGGTGGCCGTGATCGGGCCGAACGGCATCGGCAAGTCAACGCTGCTCAAGATCGCGATCGGCGAAGTCGGCCCCGACTGCGGCGAGATCGACTGGGGGTACGAGGCCCACCCCGGCTACTTCGCCCAGGACCACCGCCAGCAGTTGCTCGACTCGGAGGGCGCCGAGAAGAAGACGGTCGAGAGCTGGCTCTGGGACTGTTGCCCCGGCGAACCGATCGGCTTCGTCCGCGGCCAACTCGCCGCGGTCCTGTTCTCCAAGGACGAGGCGATCAAGCGGATCGGCAGCCTCTCGGGCGGCGAAGCGGCGCGCCTCCTGTTCTGCCGCCACGTGGTGCTCAAACCGAACGTCCTGGTCCTCGACGAGCCGACCAACCACCTCGACCTGGAGGCGATCCAGGCCCTGATCGACGGCCTCCTGGACTACCCGGGCACTCTGCTCCTCGTCTCGCACGACCGCTGGTTCGTGAGCCAGCTCGCCACCCGGATCATCGAGATCTCCGCCGAGGGCGTGAACGACTTCGTCGGCAGCTACGACGAATACCTGGACCGCCTGGGCGACGACCACCTGGACCGGGCCGCCGCCCTCGTGCGCGCGAAACGCGAGAAGCGGGAGAAGAAGGCCGCGGCGCGGGCCGTGTAGCTACGCCCCGAAGTAGCGGGCGTCCGGGTGGTGGAACACCAGCGCCGAAACGGTGGCCTCCGGGTCCATCATGTCCCCTTCGGTGAGTTCGACGCCGATGTCGGCGGGCTGTAGCGCCGCGAAAAGCTGACGCTGGCCCGCAAGGTCGGGGCAGGCGGGATAGCCGAAGGAGTAGCGCTTGCCGCGGTACTTCGCCGCCAGCCGCTCGCGGGGCGTCATCTCCGGCGGATCGGGGAAGCCGAGTTCGGCGCGGAGTCGCTGGTGCAGCAGCTCGGCCGCGGCCTCCGCCGTCTCGAGGGCCAGCGCCGCGTACGCGTGGCTCTTCAGGTACTCGCCTTCGCGCTTGAACCGCTCCGAGGTGCCGCGCACGCCGGCGCCCGCGGTGACGACGAACAGCGCCACGTGATCGCCGGCCGGTAGCACGTAGTCCGCGAGGCAGAGGCCGTTCTCGCGTGGCTGACGGGGCAGGAGCCATTCGGCTGCGACCTTCTTCGCGCCGCCTTCGCCGGGTTCGAACAGGGTGAGCCGGTTGCCCGCGGCCCCGGCCGGGAAGAACCGCCACACACCGCGCACCGCCATCTCGCCGCGAGCGAAGTCCTTGAGTTCCTCGACCACAGCCTCGACCTTGCGCAGCTTCCGGTCGCCGGCTTCGCGCAGACGCTCCACGGAGCCCTTGAGGCCCAGATGCTTGGCGTAGAGCATCTGCAGGTTCAGGTGGGGCCAGACCTCGTCGAGGTCGAAGCGCTCGGCGCGCCGCTCAAGATGGGGCGGCCGGGGCGCCGGAACGTCCGTGCGGACGGTCGAACTGCGCCGCGCCGTCGCCGGCACCGCACGGGCCCTGGTCCGGGCCCGGAACGCGGCCGCGTCCCGCTCACGCAGCGACTCGACTTCCTCCAGCAGAGCCCCCCTTCGACCCTTGTCGCACAGACGCTCGATCAGGTCGAGTCCGCTCATCGCGTCGCCCGCGTAGGTGCAGACGCCGCCGTACTCGGGGGCGATCCGGCCATGGGTGAACCGCCGCGTCAGCGCCGCTCCTCCGACGACGAGGTCCGTATCGATGCCGGCGGCAGCGAAGTCGCCGGCGGTCGCCACCATCTGCTGGGCGCTCTTGACCAGGAGCCCCGAGAGGCCGATCACGTCGGGTTCGTGCTTGCGCGCGGCCTGGATCAACTGTTCGCTCGGCACCTTGATCCCGAGGTTCACGACCTCGAAGCCGTTGTTCGTCAGGATGATGTCGACCAGGTTCTTGCCGATGTCATGGACGTCGCCCTTCACCGTGGCCAGGATGATCCGGCCGCGGGTCATGCCCTCCATCCGCTCCATGTGCGGCTCGAGGTGGTCGACGGCCGCCTTCATCACTTCGGCGCTCTGCAACACCTCGGCCACGATCAGCTCGTTGTCGTTGAACAGCCGTCCGACCTCCGCCATCCCGGTCATCAGCGGCCCGTTGATGATGTCGAGCGGATCCGGCCAGCGCGGGTCCGCCAGCGCCGCGTCCAGGTCCGCGCGCAGCCCCTCCTTGCTGCCCTCGACCACCGACCGCGCCAGTCGCTCGGGCAGGGGCAGCAGATCGCGCGGCGCCCGTTCCTGCCAACCCTTCCGTTCCCGAAACGCCGCGGTAAACGCCTCGACCGCGCGCTGCCCCGCCTCCACGTTCCCGGGCCGCAGATCGAGCAGCGCGTCGGCAAGCACCCGCTCCGCAACCGGAATCTCGGCGTAGCGGGCCAGCCCCTGGGTGTTGACGATCGCCGCATCGAGGCCGGCGTGCGTGCACCGGTAGAGGAAGACCGCGTTCAGCACCTCCCGCCCCGCGAGCGGCAGGCCGAAGCTCACGTTCGAGATACCCAGGATCGTCCGCGTGCCCGGGAACGCCTCGCGGACCGCGCGCACCCCATCGATCGTCGCCGCCGCCGAGCCGAGGTACGCCTCGTCGCCCGTGCCGCATGGGAAGACCAGCGGATCCCACCAGATGTCCTGGGGTTCCAGGCCCCAGCGCGAGGTCAGAAGGTCGTAACTGCGCTTCGCGACCTCGAGCTTGCGGTCGGTCGACACCGCCATGCCCTGCTCGTCGATCAGGCCGACGATCACCGCGCAACCGAACTCCCTGGCGAGCGGAACCACCTGCTCGAAGCGCTCGGTCCCGTCCTCCAGGTTGATCGAGTTGAGGATCGAGCGCCCCTGGCACCAGGTCAGCGCGCGCGCCATTACCTCGTGGTCCGTGCTGTCGATCATCAGCGGCACCTTGACCCGGCGCACCAGGCGCTCCAGGAACCGCTCCATGTCGTCCACCTCGTCGCGCTCCGGGTCCTGGAGGCAGATGTCGACCACCTGGGCACCGTTCTTGACCTGCGCGCGACCGACCTCGGCCGCCGCCTCGTACTCGCCCTCGCGGATCAGCCGCTTGAACTTGCGGCTGCCGAGCACGTTCGTGCGCTCGCCCACCAGGAGCGGCCGGTTGTCCTCGGTCAGTTCCGCCGCGTCCAGGCCCGAAACCAGACAGCGCCCGTGATCGGGCGGCTGTCGTGGGGCGCTGCCGCGGACCAGGTCGCTGAACGTCTCGATGTGGGCCGCGGTCGTGCCGCAGCAGCCGCCGACCAGGTTCAGCCAGCCGTGGTCGAGAAAGCGGGAGAAGACGGCCCGGAAGTCCTCGGGAGTCTGGGTGTAGAGGCCGTCCTCGTCCGGCAGCCCGGCATTCGGGACGCACGCCACCCGCGTGCGGCAGATCTCGGACAGCGCCCGCAGGTGATCGAACATCTGGTCGGGGCCGGTGGCGCAGTTCAGGCCCACGTACAGGAGATCGCGGCGGTCCCGGTGCAGGAGCGACGCGGCCAGCGCCTCGATCTCCTGGCCTCCGAGCATCGTCCCCATCGTCTCGATCGTCACCGAGACCGCGACCGGCAACCTCCAGCCCAACTGCTCGAACGCGCGCTCGATCCCGATCAGTCCCGCCTTCACGTTGCGCGTGTCCTGGCAGGTCTCGAGCAGCAGGTAGTCGGCGCCACCGGAGGCCAGACCCAGCGCCTGGGTGAAGTAGTCGTCTCGCAGTTGCTCGAAGGTGACGCCTCCGGTGACCGAGATCGCCTTCGTCGTCGGCCCCATCGAGCCGCAGACGAAGCGCTCCGGGCCGGCTTCGGCGCAGGCCTGCCGCGCCAGTTCCGCGGCGCGCCGGTTCAGTTCGAGAGCGCGCTCCTGGAGGCCGTACTCGGCGAGCACGAGAGGCGTGCCGCCGAAGGTGTTCGTCTCCACGATGTCGGCGCCGGCTTCGAGGTAGGAGCGGTGGACGTCGAGCACGACGTCGGGCCGGGTCGCCACGAGGATCTCGTTGCAGCCCTCAAGTTCCTCGCCGCCAAAGTCCTCCGGGCCCAGGTTCGCCGCCTGGAATGCCGTGCCGGTCGCCCCGTCGAGGACCAGGATGCGACGCTCGAGGGCCTCGAGCAGGGCGCGCTCGCGGGTGGCGCGGTCCTGCGGCGGTGTGTTCACTTCGTTGGTTCCGGTGGCTGGTCGGTCTGCCGGAATGGGACGCTACTACCGTCGATGCCGCGGCCTGATTCCCACCGCGAGCACCGCGCCGGCGACGACGCCGATCGCATCGGCGGCCAGATCCGTCCACTCTCCCGCCCGGTAGCCGAGCAGCATCTGGCAGAGCTCGATCGCGCCGCCATAGGCCACCGCGCCCAGCGCCGCCAGAAGCACGCCGCGGACCCGACCGGCGCGGGCCGGCTGCCGGCACCAGACCCAGGCCAGCCCCGCGAAGAGAACCGCGTGGACGATCTTGTCCCAGGGCAGTTCCGCGGCCGCCCGGCGCGCATCGCCTCCGAGCAGACCCGCGAGCCACCGCAGGCCGCCCTCCAGCGTGTCGGCGAAGGCGGACGCCGGCAGGAGCAGGAACAACGCGACAGCACCGGCGACGCCAACCGAGAACCATCGCCACCTGAGCGCGAAGCGCCGCGGAGGGGAATCAGCGCGGTCCGACGAACCCCTCCTTCTCGAGGTGGAGGATGACCTGCTGCGCAGCCTCCTCGGCGGTGATGTCCGTCGTGTCGATCATCAGGTCCGGGTTCTCCGGCACTTCATAGGGGTCCGAGATGCCGGTGAACGAGTCGATCAGCCCGGCCCTGGCCTTCGCGTAGAGACCCTTGACGTCGCGTTCCTCGCACACCTCCAGCGGCGTCGCGACGTGGACCAGGATGTAGCCGCCGACATCCTCGATCATCTCGCGCACGTCCTGGCGGACGCTCTCGTAGGGAGCGATCGGCGCGCAGATGGCAACACCGCCGTTCTTCGTGATCTCGGACGCGACGAACCCGATCCGCCGGATGTTGATGTCGCGGTGTTCCCGGGAGAACCCGAGTTCCGACGACAGGTTGGTCCGCACGATGTCGCCGTCGAGCAGGGTCACCGGACGGCCGCCGGCTTCCAGAAACTTGACCAGGAGGACGTTCGCGATCGTCGACTTGCCGGCGCCGGAGAGGCCGGTGAAGAACACCGTGAACCCCTGGTTGCTGCGCGCCGGATGGCTGCTCCGCAGCTCCCGGGCCACCTCCGGGAAGGTGAACCACTCCGGGATCGGCAGACCGCGTCGCAGCCGGCGGCGGAGGTCGCTGCCCGAGATCGACAGGGTCCGCTCTCCTTCCTTCACGGCGTCCACCGGCTCGTAGGAGTCGCGGTCCTCGACGTAGACCATCATCCGGAAAGGGACCATCTTCACGCCGAGTTCGGCCTCGTGCTCGACCATCAGCTCCTGCGCGTCGTAGGGGCCGTAGAAGGGCTGACCGGAGGAGTCGACCCCGGGGCCCGCATGGTCGCGGCCGACAATCAGGTGGGTGCAACCGTAGTTCTTGCGGATCAGGGCATGCCAGAGCGCCTCGCGCGGTCCCGCCATGCGCATGGCGAGCGGCAGGAGCGCGAGTTCCGCCGTGTGGCGCGGGTAGTGGGCCAGAATCCGGCGGTAGCAGCGGACCCGCGTGTAGTGATCCAGATCGCCCGGCTTCGTCATGCCGACGACCGGGTGGATCAGCAGGTTCGCCTCCAGTTCCCGGGCCGCCCGCAGGGTCAGCTCGAAGTGCGCCCGGTGCATCGGGTTGCGGGTCTGGAAGGCCACCGCCGTCTTCCAACCGAGTTGCGCGAAGCGGCGGTGCAACTGCTCCGGCGTCTTCCGCAGGCCCGGGAAGTCGTAGTGCTTCGGCAGTTGGACTCCTTCGATCCTGCCCCCCACGGACACGGTGTTCGTCCGCTGGTAGAGATGGGCCACGCCGGGGTGGGCCTGGTCGAGCGTTCCGTACACGAGCTCCGCTTCCTTGCGGCGGTCGTGCTCCCAGATGTCATCCACCGTGAGCACGGCCAGCATCAGCCCTTCGGGATCGCGCAGGACGAGCTTCGAACCCGTTTCCAGGCCGCCGGCCGCTTCCGCGGTGACGTCGAGCGTGATCGGAATCGGCCACAGCGCCCCCGAGGGCAGGCGCATCGTTTCGCACACGCTGTCGAACGCGGCCCGGTTCATGAACCCGTCGAGCGGCGCGAACCCTCCGCAGAGAAGCAGCTCCAGATCGCAGATCTGGCGGGGCGTCAGCGTCCACGAGGGCCACTCGCGCGATCCCTCCCGCAGTTCGGTCAGGCGTTGGGGTGCGGCGATCAGCGGCTGCGGCGAGCCGCCACGCCGCGCCACCTGCGGCTCGGTCATCATCTGCTCCGTCGACGTGGTCGTAGTGCGGCCCAGCAGCGCCGGCCGGCCCGGCACTCTAGCAGCCCTTGGGCAAGTAGCATCGGCGCCCTGGAGCCTGCGCGGCAGAAACCGGGTGCGCCGGCCTTCTGGCCGGCATCCGGCGCGAAGCGCCGGCTTCCGGACGTTCTGCCGCGCTGGAGGAGGAGCCATGGTCTGGGAACGAGAGATCGAGGAGCTGAGGCGACGCCGCGAGTTCGCCCAACAGATGGGCGGCGAGGCCGGCATCGCGGAGCAGCACCGTCGGGGCAAGCTGACGATCCGGGAACGTATCGAGCTGCTGACCGACGAGGGCTCGTTCCAGGAGATCGGCGAACTCGCCGGCGTGGCCACCTATGAGGGCAACGAACTCCAGGACGTACGACCCTCGAACAGGGTCATCGGGCTCGCCCGCCTGGCTGACCGCAAGGTGGTTCTCAACGGCGGCGACTTCACCGTGCGCGGCGGGGCCTCCGACGCGTCGATAGGCGACAAGAGCGGCCACGCCCAGAAGCTGGCGCTCGGCTGGCGCCTGCCGTACGTGCGGCTCCTCGACTCCACCGGCGGCAGCGTGAAGACCTTCGAGAAGATCGGACGGACCTACATCCCGACCAACCCCGCTACTCCGGGCATCGAGGACCTGCTGTCCCGGGTGCCGGTCGTGGCCGGCGTGCTGGGTTCAGTCGCCGGGCTGCCCGCGGTGGAGGCCTGCCTCGCCCACTTCAACGTGATGGTCAGGGGAACCAGCCAGGTGTTCCCGGGCGGGCCTCCCGTCGTCAAGGCCGCGCTCGGCATCGACATCACGAAGGAAGATCTCGGCGACGAGCGCACGCAGGTGTTCGGCAGCGGCGTGATCGACAATCTCGCCGAGTCCGAGGAAGAGGCCTTCGCGATGCTCAAGCAGTTCCTGAGCTACCTGCCCGACAACGTCTGGCAGATGCCGCCGCGCGGCGACACGCACGACGACCCGGGGCGCCGCGAGCCGTCGCTCCTGTCCGCCATTCCCCGCGAGAAGAACAAGGCCTATGACCCGAGAGCCGTCCTCGACGCGGTTCTCGACCGCGACTCGTTCTTCGAGATCACGCCGCACTACGGGCGCTCCCGGATCGTCGGACTCGCCCGCGTCAACGGCCATCCGGTCGGCACGATGATCAACAACCCGAGCTACCTCGGCGGCTCGATGAACGTAGCCGCCGGCACGAAGGTGATCCGCTTTCTGCAGCTCTGCGACACCTTCCATCTGCCGATGGTCTACTTCGCCGACGAGCCCGGATTCATGGTCGGCCCCGAGCAGCAGCGCCAGGGGATCGTCCGCGCCGGCGCGAAGATGCTCTGCGCGACGCTCAGGACGCGCATGCCGTGGCTCACGATCATCATCCGCCAGCTCTACGGCGTCGCCGGCCAATGCCACGACCGCCCGAGCGGCATGTTCCGGCGCGTGGCCTGGCCGTCCGGCCACTGGGGCTCGATGCACATCTCAGGCGGCGTAACCGCCGCCTACCGGCGCATCATCCGGGAGTCGGACGACCCCGCGGCCAAGCAAAAGGAGATCGAGGATCGCCTGGAGGCCCTGGCGTCGCCGTTTCGCACCGCCGAAGCGTTCAACATCGAGGAGATCATCGATCCCCGCGAGACCCGACCGATGGTCTGCGACTTCATCGACACCGCCCAGGGGGTTCTGGAGACCCAGCTCGGACCCGGGCCGACGCCCTACATGCCGTAGCCGCGATCAGGCTGTCGAGCCAAGTTGACTGAGAGGGCGCACCGTTGCCGGCCGATTCAGGATCTGGACCGATGATTCAGGAAATGGCCGCAATTCTGGCCGTCATCGTAGCCGTCTGTTCCTTGGTGTTGTCCGTCATCGTCTTCACGATTCAGCGATGGGACATGCGCCGCCGCGAATTGTGGTGGGCGGTCGTCGAAGGCGACACGGTAGAGATGGGCGTGCCGATCTCATTCAGGCTGTACAGGTACATCGGCAAAGCCAAGCCCAAGAGGCGCCGACATCCAAACGCCACGGTCATTCGTGGCTACGTCCTGTCGGATGAGGCCCTTATGGGTCGAGAGAGGATGTCGCAAACGGACGCAATACGGTACCTGTGGAAGCGTCGCCAGGTTCATGGCGAGGCGGACCCTGATGTCCCCGACGAGGTTCATCCTCCCAGGATCACGATGGTCCCGTTGAAGGTGATCCACTACGGTCGCTGACCACTGTTGCCGACGCCCGCTTCGTGACTCTTCGTCATAAGGTCTCCCACGTGAGACGGGCCAGCCTCGATACGCTCACGGCCGACGAGCGGACCAAGCGAATGCGCCGGGTCCGATCCAAGGATACGAAACCCGAGCTACAAGTCAGGCGGCTGGTCCACGGCTTGGGGTATCGCTATCGTCTTCACGCTGCAGACCTCCCGGGCCGTCCAGACATTGTCTTCCGGCCGCGACGCAAGGTGGTGTTCGTGCACGGTTGCTTCTGGCATCGGCACGAAGGGTGTCCGCGGAATCGGCTCCCGAAGTCACCCGAGCGTCACGACTTCTGGCGGAACAAACTCGACGGGAACGCGCGACGAGACCAGATCAACCAAACCGCGCTGCGCGAAATGGGTTGGGATGTTCTCGTCATCTGGGAGTGTGAGACGAGCCGCGCAGACGGGTTGGCCGAGAAGATCACGGCGTTTCTGGGGTAGTCGAAACGTCACGGGTGAAGTCTCGCAGTCGCGCTCTCGCCTCTGCTTCGCTGCGTGGTTGCAGGTGCTCCGCCCACGATCTCCCGGGGTGAAGCGTGTCCCACCAAGACCTTTGTCCCCGGTGCCTCCCCTTGCCAGGATCGTGAAGACCGAATCCCTCGATGCTGACGTTCCAGCAGGGCTGGTAGTGCTCGATCAGAAACCGCTCGGCCATGGTGATCCAAAGAGGAACAACCACCAAGTAGCGGCACGCGAAGTCTTCGGCGCGCAGGTTGGCGGCCGCCTCGAGCGAAGCTGCATGCTCCCCAAGTCGTCTGCGGAGAACTGGCGTCGACTCGTTCGGCGTGGTTGCCCCCTTTCTCGCGCCCGGAGGCACGGCTTTGCCCACGTAGATGGGACGAGTCGCGTCAGGTGAGCGAAGAGTGGCGTACGGCGCGAAGTCGCCGTCGTAGAACAGCGCGTAAACGCCGGGGCCGTCGATGGACACATCCAACGGCAGTCGCGCCGGCACGCGCCCCATGAGCTCCCTGACCAGGCTGAAGGTCAGGTTCCGATAATCGAGAGGGTCGTATGCCTTGGGTTCATCCATGACGGGGAACCAAGCTGGCGGCTATGCTGCCGGCCAGGATACCGGCGAGTTTGGTCGGCACGGCGTTGCCAAGCTGTCTCATCGTCTCCGTCCAGCTACCGGTGAAGCGCCAGGCATCGGGAAACGTCTGAACTCTCGCCGCCTCCCGGACCGTCAGGTATCGAACGCCGCCGTCGGGGTACGCAATCATGTTCTCGCCTCCCGGAACACCATGCACGCCCGCCTTGAGAGTCTTCGCCGGCGAGTCGAGAAGACTCCCCGTGTGTCCCGGATAGGCACGCGCGCCAGGCTGGAACCGGTGGAAGAGCGTACCCGGTTCTTCGCTGGGAGGGCTCGGTCGCGGCAGATCCGAGATCGCGTCCCGGAGCGTTCTCCAGGGCTCTCCCCTGATTGGGGTCAACGTCGGTAGCCGATTGACGGCGGCCACCAGTCTGGCGGGAACAACCGGCTTTTCGAGGTCCCGCTCTTCCCAGTACCTGCCCGAAATCCATTGATCGTGCTGGAGCTTCTCGCGAGAGTGGGTCGGCTCGGGGAAATGCCACTCGATGTTCAGATCGCGTCGAAAACCGACTATGAACACGCGCTCGCGCATCTGCGGCACGCCGTAGTCGGCCGCGTTGATCAGACGACGGACGATGCGGTAGTGGAGCCCTTCCCGGCTTCCCCGAGTGTGAACGTCCTCCAACCGGGCAAGGTGATCCTCCCAAGTGTCGCCCGAGCGAGCGAGCACCTCCGGATGCCGGAGCCGCAACTCGACGTACGAGAGATAGTTCTTGAAGGCCTTGCGGGTCAGCCCCTTGACGTTCTCGAACAGGAACGCGAAGGGCTTGGCCTCCCGAATGGCCCGGATGAACTCGGGAATCATGTCCCGCGAGTCGCTCATGCCGCGGTGTTTCCCGCCGATGCTGAAGGGCTGGCATGGCGGACCACCCGCCACGAATCGGACCCTGCCGAAGGACTCGTAGTCGCAGGCGCGGACGTCGCCCTCGATGACGTTCCACTCCTCGACCCCCGGGAGCGTTGCGTGCCTCACGTTCTCCCGGAGGGTTCTGCACGCATCGCGGTTCCACTCGAGAAGAGCGGCGTGCCGGAAGCCAGCGGCCCGAGTGCCGAGCGCGAGTCCGCCCGCTCCCGTGAACAACTCCAGTGACCGCACGTCCGCTCCGCTCCTTCCCGTTCCATGAAATCCTGCTCGTCCGCCCCCAACCATACGTCCGCTTCGCGCCGGAAACAATCCGAGTCAGTCGGGCCACTCGAGCGGCTGGGCCGGTACGACGACCAAGACTCAGCGACTGCGGCGACCGACCGCTGTTCTCCGCCGAGCCCCTTCGGGTGTCCAGATTCCGCTGGCGCTGGTCCGTGGCCTGCCCGTAGGACTCCCACCTTCCCGCCTCGGAGCGAGTATCGGCGACCGCGTCTCCTCCTTCACCGTCGAGCCACTCGTCCACGATCACGCTGGCGGCGATCACGCCGACCGCACAAAGCGGACACTGTCGGGTCCATCTACAGCCATGATTGCGCCGCGGCGGCGTGCTCATGGCGTTCCGCCGACCCAACACGGCCCGTGTTTCGTGGCCGGACCACCTGCTACGAGCCGAGGGCAACGCCAGCCGCTCACGCGTCGGCTACGACACCCTCGCGTTCCAGGACCCTGCGCACGTCTTCGAACTTGGAGGCCAGGTTCCCGGGGGGAAAGCGGATCTGCCCCAAGCCAGCGATGTTGCTGAACTCCTCGCAGCCTTCCTCCAAAAGGACGATAGCCCTTGCGAATCCCAAACGGCCTTGGAAGAGGCCGACTTCATGAACGACGTTGAGGCGTGCGTTCACAGTGCCATCCGGCTGCTCGTCCTCCCCGGTCATGACGAGGAACGCGAACGTTGCCGCGTCGAGCATCTCAGCCAACCGTTCGGCGGTCGGCACGCCCGCAACCGACACGTTGTTGAACTCCTCCACGGTCAGACCGATGCGCTCTTCCAGGAAGGCCTTGAGTTCTCGCCACACGGAGGACCGCCCATGACCGACGAACACGGTCCTTCCGCCGGCGCCCCTCTCCGTACGTCCTTGCACACGAACCAAGTGCCGCCGCGCCTGCCTGGTCAGCCGGAGGAACTTGTCGGCGACACCCAGGTCGATGCGAGCGGCGAACACCTCGGCGAGAACCGAGACGTGGGGCGGTACCCAAGTACCCTGGTTGGCGGCCAGCGTGTCGTGCAAGACGAAGCTCCCACTGGGCCTCAGAGTCTTCACCACCTTCGCCGGAGTCGTCACGCCGAGATCATCGATGTTCTCCGTCAACCTCGTCAGGAGCCAGTCGGCAAGACCGGACGACTCGACTATCGACAGGACCTGGAGTTTCTCTTCCTCGATGGCGTCAGCGATCTCTTCGCGGAGGAAGCGGGCCGCGGAGAGGTCCGCGTTGCCCGCAACCTCACTGATGGCTGCCTCCACCTCCTCGGGACGGTACTCGCGCCACTCGCCGGACGTGCCCTGGCCGAATACACTCGGTCGGAGTCCCCATTCGGTGCTGAAGTGAGCGCCAGGAGGAGGCGGTTTCAGATCTCTGTAGTAGACGTTCGCCTGGTAACCCAGCCAAGAACCGCTCCAACTCTCACCCACCTGCTCCGCCGCTTCCTGCACCCGGTCCAACGGCGTTCGAACTCGCTCGTCCTCGGCTCGCTCGACGAACGCCTCGAAGCGCCTGACGATCGCCAATAGCTCATCTTGTGAGGCCATCTCGCAAACCCCAGGGCTTCAGACTTCTGGATGGCGCAGTTGCCACTCCGTGGCCTGCTCGTAGGCGTGAGCGAGTCGGCAGAGTGTCGGCTCACTCAGGTCGCGGCCGACGAGCTGCAGGCTGTGCGGCGCACCCGCCGCCGAGAAGCCGCACGGCACGGAGATGGTCGGCGTGCCGGCGAAGTCGGCCGGCGCGGTGAAGAGCTGGATGCTGCCGAGCGGCGGGTCGAAACTCTCGGAGACCTCCGCTGTCGCCTCCCCGAACGCCGCGACGGTGTCGTATCCCATCGCGTCCGTCATCGGAAACGCGGTCACGTTGGACGGGCAGACAAGCGCGTCGACGGTGGAGAGCATCGCCTCGAATCGCCCGGTGAACGCCGCGCGGCGCTCGGTCGCCGCGGCGTACATCTCGTCGCTCACCTGCGAACCGAAGTCCAGGAACTCCCGGAAGTACGGACCGTAGTCATCGGCTCGGTCGGGGTACGTCGCGACGTGAGCCCGGACCGCCTCGTAGGAGCACAGGGGCCACCAATCCTCGAACGGCGCCGCCGGCATCTCGACCTCCGACACCTCGGCACCCAGGCCGGCAAGCACCTGTAACGCCTCCTCGACGGCGGCGGCGACCTCAGGGTCGACGCCTTCCGAGGCGTACCGCCGGTCGAACCCGAGCCGCATCCCGGCGACATCGCCATCGAGCATGGCCAGAATGGAAGGCACCGGCGCGGCCAGCGCCGTCGGGTCGTTCTCATCGGCGCCGGCGATCGCCTCGAGCATGATCGCGGCGTCGGCGACGCTCCGCGTCATCGGCCCGATGTGGTCGAGCGATCCGGCGAGCTCGAGCACGCCGTAGCGGCTGACCCGCCCCCAGGTCGGCTTGAGGCCGACGATGCCGC